>Ga0066376_10000031_pt1 | contig 98899 bp, 82 predicted proteins | sample Knorr_S15_td_Bot_FD_77009 | JGI IMG/M metagenome (GOLD analysis project Ga0066376, IMG submission 77009) | Marine microbial communities from Southern Atlantic Ocean transect - Knorr_S15_td_Bottom_ad_5009_LV_A | ecosystem: Environmental > Aquatic > Marine > Oceanic | place: Southern Atlantic...
AGGCATCACCGTTTCCCCCTCCCAGGGGGAAGGTCCGCAAGTGGCGGTTCCATCGGACATCGATCCCCGGGAGTTCCTCCTGGATGTGAAACAGCAAAAAGGAGCATCCCAGCCCCTGGAGTTGGCGGTGCGCTACTTTGCCTGCAACGATGAGGAGGGCTGGTGCATCCCCGTCTCTCAAAAGTACTCCATTTATCTGGAGTCTGACAGTGATTTGGGACAGAACCTGCGCCGCAGCTGGTCCTGGAGCAGTCCCGAGGTGCCTCCCCCGCCCCAAATTCGCTGAGCCTCAAGCTGGCGTGACGGTGGAATTGAGAGGAGCCTGAGTCGTGATGCGGGTGCCGGCGGAGGGTTGGGACTCGATCAACAACTCCCCGCCTACAAGGTCGAGTCGTTCCCGCATGCCGATCAGACCCAATCCGAAGCCATTTCCGCCGCCCTTGGGAGCTTTGGGATCGAAGCCTTCGCCGGAGTCGAATACGGATACGCGGATTTCCCCGGATTCTCCAGCCAGCTTGACCTGGGCTGCTCAAGTCCCACTATGCTTCACCATGTTGGTCAGTGATTCCTGAAGGACCCGATAGAGGCACACGGAGGTATCCTCGGTCCTTTTTTGTCCCACTTTCGCTGACGGGATACACGGCCAGTTTCAGCGGCCAGGGCCCGCTGCGTTTTCTCTTGACCTTCGCCCCCGAAGATGTCAATAGCGCCTATGGGGTCATCATGGTTTCCGTGGATGACTATCGACGTATCGATGAGCTGAGGGCTCAGATCGACCAGCATATAGCGGACCGTTACCCCGAAGCGGAGGGCTGGACCAAGAAGTTCATTCTGGGTCCTGGAGGAGGCGCCAAGATCGAGGCACAATTCAGTGGCCCCGACCGGCGGATCCTCCGTCAGCTGGCGGAGCAGGCCAAAACCATCATGCGGGAAGATCCCGTTGCCGTTAACATTCGGGATGACTGGCGGCAGCCGGTCAAGGTGATCCTTCCCATCTATCCCGAAACACCGGCGCGAGTGGCTGGCGTTACCCGGCCCGATCTTGCCGGCGCCATCGAGATGGCTTTTGAAGGAAGGAGAGTGGGGCTCTATCGGGAGGAGGATGATCTACTGCCCATCATCGCGCGAGCACCAGAGGAGAAACGCAGCGACGTCTATAATATGAACAGCGTTCAGGTCTGGAGTTCCGGGACCAATCGGGCTGTACCCTTCAACCAGGTCACTTCCACGGTGCAAACGGTTTCGGACGACAACATCATCCGTCGTCTGAATCGAATGAGAGCCATCAAAGCACAGGCCGACCAGGCCTATGGGACTTCCGAGGCAGTGCGCACCCGCATCGCCCCCGCAATCGAGGCTATCGAGCTGCCTCCCGGTTATCGATTGGAGTGGCAGGGAGAGTATAAGAGTTCCCGGGATGGCCAGGCGGCGCTGGCCTCCAAGATCCCGCCGATTTTCCTCTTCATGATTCTGGTGGTGATACTTCTCTTCGATCGGCTCAAGCAGCCGGCCATTATCTATTTGACGGTGCCACTGGCCATTATTGGGGTCAGGGCAGGGCTCTTGATAACTAAGCAACCCTTTGGCTTCATGGCGTTGCTCGGTATCTTAAGTCTCTCGGGCATGTTGATCAAAAACTCGATTGTATTGATTGATGAAACGGATGGTCTGATTCGCGAAGGGATGGACCCTTATGAAGCGGTGGTGCAGGCGGGTGTGAGACGCTCCCGTCCTGTTGCCATGGCAGCACTGACCACCATGTTGGGCATGATCCCCCTCTTTTCGGATGCCTTCTTTATAGCCATGGCGGTCACCATTGTTTTTGGCCTGGGCTGTGCCACCGTTTTGACCCTCCTCGTGGTCCCCGTCCTCTATGCTGTCTTTTTCAGGATTCCCAATCCTGATGGAAGGAGAGGGCAGTCCGTGGGGCCGCCGGGAGGTGTATTCGAGGAAGCTCCGTCCTAGAAAGAGCGGGACGATCTTCGTAGGGGGCAGCCGTGCACCCCTACAGGCCTCAATCAAAATCAAGTTGGGTTTTGCGACACCCTCTGAAGTCCACCGCTCAGACTGCTCTGTTGCTGGGACAGCGGGGATTCGGCACCTCTGGTGCCGAATCCGAACAACTCTATCCTGGAATAACCCCTACCCTAACCCCTATTATGCAGAGGTTCTGGTCACGAAGCGCGATGGAATTCGGGGACTGTCGCCAAATTATGTCGTTGCTGTAGTAGAGAATTTATGCATAATTCGGGCTGGGCTACAATGACGGGAAATGGGGAGAGGTGAGTGAATAAAAAGATAGTCAAGGATGTCGATGTCAGCGGGAAGAGGGTACTGGTCCGTGTGGATTTTAATGTCCCGATCACTCAAGGAGCCGTTGCCGATGACCGGAAAATTCAGGCGGCATTGCCGACCCTCCGCTATCTGCTCGAGCACGGTGCCGGCCTGATCCTCATGAGTCACCTGGGACGTCCTCAGGAGGGTCCCGACCCCAACTTCTCCATGGATCCCGTAGCTGAAAGGCTGAGTCAGCTAATGGGGCAGCCGGTCAGGAAACTGGATGATTGCGTGGGCCTCGAGGTTGAGAAGGCGGCGCGAGACCTACAACCTGGCCAGATCATCCTCCTGGAGAACACACGCTTCCACAAAGAAGAGAAGAGCAACGACCCGGGATTCTCGAAGCAGCTGGCCTCTTTAGGGGAAGTCTTCGTCAATGATGCTTTCGGCACCGTTCATCGTGCCCATGCCTCAACCGCCGGAGTCACTGATACCTTGAGGCCGGCGGTAGCCGGTTTACTGCTGCAGAAAGAGCTGGAGTCCCTGGATCAGGCGCTGCTCCATCCGGTCCAACCCTTTGTCGCTATCATGGGTGGTGCGAAAATCTCAGACAAGATCACTTTGATCGAAAACCTGTTGAGCCGGGTTTCCTACTTGCTCATCGGCGGAGGAATGGCCAATACTTTTCTAGCCGCCCAAGGCCTGGATGTGGGCAACTCGCTCAGGGAGGCGAAGGTCACCGATGTGGCCGCAGAACTCCTGGCCCGATACCGGGATCAACTGGTTCTGCCCGTCGACTGCCGAGTTGGAGCCGAATTCCAAGCCGATACCGAGTCCAAAGTGGTGGCGGTCGATGAGGTCCCTGCAGGGTGGAGGATCCTCGACATTGGACCTGAAACGATCGAGCGATTTGCTGAACGGTTGGCGCCGGCCAGGACCGTCTTCTGGAATGGACCGATGGGTGTGTTCGAATTTCCCCGATTTGCCCAGGGCACCGTCGCCATTGCCCGAGTGTTGGCCGGCTTGGAAGGTGCCATCACCATCGTCGGCGGTGGCGACAGTGCCGCTGCCGTTCAGCAGGCAGGGCTGGCCGATAAAATGAGTCATATCTCGACAGGGGGGGGTGCCAGTTTGGAGCTCCTGGAACGAAAGAAGCTGCCCGGTGTGGCCGCCTTGGACCCTAGGTAGACGTGGAGAGGAAAGTGTCCACAACAGCAGACAGCTTCCCGGCGGGTGTATTGACGGGCTCTCAGGTTCAGCAGCTGTTCGCTTTGGCAAAGGAGAACCAATTCGCTTTGCCTGGCGTGAATTGCTCGGGGAGCAATAGCGTCAATGCCACTTTAGAGACGGCCCGAGAGGTCAACTCTCCTGTGATCATACAATTTTCCAACGGTGGAGCTGCCTTTTGGGCGGGAAAAGGGTTGGACAATGCCGATCAGCAGGCTGCTATCAAAGGCGCCTGCGCAGGAGCCCATCACATCCATCAGATGGCACCGGTGTACAACGCCCGGGTCATGGTGCACACCGATCACTGTTCCCGAAAACTTCTCCCTTGGGTGGACGGCCTGTTGGAGGAAGGGGAGGTATTCTACAAGGTTAACGGCATTCCTTTGTTCAGTTCCCACATGATCGATCTTTCCGGGGAGCCACTCCGGGACAACATCGAAACCTGCAAACGATACCTGGAGCGAATGAGCGAGATGGAGATGACGCTCGAGATCGAGCTCGGTATTACTGGCGGAGAAGAGGACGGGATTGATCACTCCGAAGTCGATAGCTCCCGGTTGTACACCCAGCCGGAGGAGGTGGCCTATGCTTTTGAGGAGCTCATGAAGGTGAGTGATCGTTTCACCATTGCTGCCGCTTTTGGCAATGTGCATGGCGTCTATCGGCCAGGCAATGTGCGACTGCGTCCCAAGATCCTTTCGGATTCCCAGGACTTCGTCCAGGATCAATTCGGGACGGGGGCCAAACCGGTCAGTTTCGTCTTCCATGGAGGCTCCGGGTCGAGCGTGGATGAGATCAGGGAAGCTGTCTCATACGGTGTCGTCAAGATGAATATTGATACCGATCTGCAGTGGGCGTTCTGGAACGGAGTGCGGGCTTATGCCCAGGAACATGAAGATTACCTTCAGGCCCAGATCGGCAATCCGGAGGGACCTGACTCGCCCAACAAGAAGTACTATGATCCCAGAGCGTGGCTGAGAAAAGGTGAGGATTCCTTCAAGGTGCGTCTGAGAGAGGCTTTCGAAAGCCTCAACAATGTCAATACCCTGTGTTATCCACTAGAAGACGGATGAGTCACTCAATCAAGACCATAACGGCTCAAGAAATCCTGGACTCTCGCGGTAACCCCACGGTCGAGGTAGAAGTGCTTCTGGAGGACGGCTCACGTGGACGCGCTGCCGTTCCCTCCGGGACCTCGACAGGTGTTCATGAAGCTTTGGAGTTGCGCGACGGTGACCCCTCCAGGTTTCTCGGCAAAGGAGTGACCCAGGCGGTTGGGAACGTCAATGACGTTATCGCCAACGAGCTGAAAGGATGGGACGCGACCGACCAGGAAGGTGTTGATGCTGCTCTTTGCCAACTGGATGGAACCTCGAACAAGGCCAAACTGGGGGCCAATGCCATTCTGGGTGTGAGCCTGGCGGTTGCCAAGGCCGCCGCCAGGAGTCAGGGACAACCGCTCTATCGTTACCTGGGTGGCAGTGACGCAACCACATTGCCCGTTCCTATGCTGAACATTATCAATGGAGGCTTACACGGTGGATGGCAGACCGACTTCCAGGAGTTCATGGTGATGCCTGTGGGTGCCGGAAGCTTTTGCGAAGCCCTGCGCTGGGGATCAGAGATTTATCACACCCTCAAGAAAGTCCTTGAGAAAAAAGGATACAACACCAATGTGGGGGATGAAGGAGGTTTTGCACCTTCCTTTAAGAAGGGGAATCAAGAGGCCATCGAGGTCATCCTGGAAGCGGTTCAGCAGGCAGGTTACTCGGCCGGCGAGCAGGTCATGATCGCACTCGATCCCGCCACATCGGAGATCTATGAAGACGGGCGGTATCAATTGCGGACAGAAGGGAGAAGCCTCTCCAGCGAAGAGATGATCAAACTCTGGGAGCAATGGGTGAAGCGCTATCCGATCATCTCCCTCGAAGATGGCCTGGCCCAGGATGACTGGGAGAGCTGGTCAACCCTCAGGGAAGCTATTGGTGATCAGGTACAGCTGGTGGGAGACGACCTCCTGGTGACCAACGTGGAAAGACTCAAGAAGGGAATCGAGAGGAAGGCCGCTAACAGCATTTTGATCAAGGTCAATCAGATCGGCTCGTTGAGTGAGACCATCGCTACCGTGGAAATGGCCAGGAAAGCTGGCTGGACGACGGTGATTTCCCACCGCTCGGGTGAAACTGAAGATACCACCATCGCCGACCTGGCGGTGGCCTTAAACGCCGGCCAAATCAAAACCGGTGCTCCTGCCCGATCCGACCGGGTAGCCAAATACAACCAGCTCCTGCGCATCGAAAAGGAGTTGGGCAAGCGGGCCCTATACCCGGGACGAGACGCCTTGAGCAACCTGAAATCATGAAGGCACATCGACCCGTGGCCCTGATTATTCTCGACGGTTGGGGGATTCGGGAAGCAGAGGCGGGCAACGCGGTGGCCTTAGGACAAACTCCCAACTACGACCGTTGGACCGATACCCTTGAGCGAAGTGTGTTGAACGCCTCAGGAGAAGCGGTCGGTTTGCCTGAGGGGCAGATGGGGAACTCGGAAGTGGGGCACATGAACCTGGGAGCGGGCCGCATCGTTTACCAGGATCTGACTCGCATCAACCAGGCCATTAGGGACGGTTCGTTCTTTGAGAATGAGGTTTTGAGCACAGCGCTGGACAAAGTGCAGGGAAAGGGCAAACTCCACCTGGTGGGTTTGTCTGGCGAAGGAGGCGTTCACAGCCACAGCGACCATATGTACGCCCTTTTGCAATGGGCAAAGCGAAAGAAGGTTGAACCCATTCTTCATTTGATCACCGACGGCCGCGACTCGCCGCCTCAAAGCGCGGTGAGCTTTGCCAAGAAGTTGGAGGAGTCCCGGAAGGAATACCCGGCCCTGGTGGCCTCCCTCTGTGGTCGTTATTACGCCATGGATCGTGATCGACGCTGGGAGCGGACAGAGAAAGCCTATCGGCTCCTGGCCCTGCACCAAGGAGGGAAAAGGAAGATGGCGCCCACCGCCAGTGAAGCGCTTGAGGCCTCTTATGCCGACGGTATGTCGGATGAATTCGTGTTGCCGGTGGCCCTGGATGTCGGCGAAGAAAGGGTAACGGTGGAATCGGGCGATTGTCTCATCTTTTACAATTTTCGGGCCGATCGGATGCGCCAGCTTGTTCGTTCTTTCATGTCCTCCAAGTTTGACGGCTTTGGGCGTGAGTTTATTCACGATGTCGACATCCTCAGCATGACCTCTTACGGCGATCCATTCACGGCTCGGGTGATGTTCCCGGAAGCGGAAATTGTCAATCCTCTGGCTGAGGTATTGAGTCAGGCCGGTTGTCAGCAATTTCACACCGCGGAAAGCGAGAAGTATCCGCATGTGACTTACTTTTTTAACTGCGGTCGCGAGCAACCGTTTGAAGGTGAAGCCCGATACCTGGAGCCATCGCCGAAGGTTGCGACCTACGATTTGAAGCCTGAGATGAGTGCTTATCCCTTAACGGAAGCGATTCTTGATCGCCTCCAGAAGCAGGACGACGACTTCATTTTAATCAATTTTGCCAATCCGGATATGGTGGGGCACACGGGTGTCCTGGAAGCTGCCATTAAGGCGGTGGAAGCTGTCGACCAATGTGCAGGTCGCGTGGTCGAAGCCGTGAACAAAAAAGGGGGCGTGGCCATTGTCACTGCCGATCATGGCAATTGCGAGTGCATGATTGACGAGGCAACCGGTGAGCCGCACACTTACCACACCACTCAGCCGGTGCCTCTTTTCATTATCGGTGGGGGCCACCGCAGGCTCCGTCCAGGCGGCATCCTGGCCGATGTCGCTCCCTCCATTTTGGAGCTGATGGGAATTCCCAAGTCGCCGGAGATGACCGGACAGAGCCTGATCGAGCCGGGCCTGGACTAGCAGGGAACTCCGGAATGTTGGAGGCACTCCTCAATGAGACAGGAACCTCTGGAATGTGGGCGGCACCTCAGGTGCCGAATCCGAAATCTTGAGAGAGAGTTATCTTGTGCCCCACTGCTGAATTGGATAACCTGAACCGTCGGCACATGCTGAAACACAGCTCTAACCGATTCCTTTATTTGTTCATCGCACTTGTGGCCTTCATTACGGTTGTTCCTATCCTCGAGGAACTGGGCTACGGAGGGATGATCTTCAACATCTTCCTATCCACCATTCTTCTATCAGCCGCCTACGCGGCGAGTGAGAGCCGAGGCTATTTTATCCTGGCTTTGATCCTGGCTGGCCCCGCCTTTGTCCTCAGATGGATCAATAATTTCATGGGAAGTCCCTGGCTCGAGTTTGTTGCCGGTGTTCTAACCGTCCTTTTCCTATTGCTCGTGGCCGCGCTCATTCTCTCCCACGTCCTGAAAGCAGAAAGGGTGAGCCGGGAAAAAATCTTTGGGGCGCTCAGTGTTTACCTCCTGCTTGGGGTTGTCTGGAGTCTTGTTATATAGGATGGAGGACTTCCTGGTGCCAGGGGGCACGCACTGGGGCTGAGATGGTGTATTACAGCTTCGTTACACTGACCACCCTGGGGTACGGAGACATCGTTCCCGTTTCTCCATCGGCACGAGCGCTGGCCACCTTGGAAGCGCTCACCGGCCAGCTCTACCTGACCGTACTGGTGGCCCGTTTGGTCGGACTCCATATCACTCACTCCTCACGGCGTCCCTCAGCTGAGGATCAAGAGAAATCCTAAGAAGTCGACGAATATCCGACATCGATCCAAGAGAAAGGATAGAGATCATGAGTAGAGTTTCAAGCATCTTCACGCTTTTAATTTCCCTGGGGATTGGAGGATACGGCCTGGCCCAGCAGAACAGCCCAATCTCGTCAGAGGAACTCAGTCAATTGGTCCGACGCATTGAAAATCTGGAACAAACCGTTCAGGAGCTTCGAGCACAGCTGCAATCCCAAAGGGCTCCTGAGGAAAGTTCATCCAACGCCCAGATGACCGACGCAGCCCAGGCCGTGGTTCCCTCCCCGGCCCAGGACACCCCGAGTGATCGCGCGATCAAGATCAGTGGCCTTACCTTTGGTGATTACTACTGGAATGCAGCCAGTCATGATGACAACCTGAAAGACCGAAACGGGTTCTGGTTTCGCCGCATTTATCTGACCTTTGACAAGGCCATGACGGAACAATTGGATATGCGTCTGCGTTTTGAAATGAACTCAGCGGGTGATTTCACATCCGACAATAGATTGGAGCCCTTTGCCAAGGATGTCTACCTGCGCTGGAAATTTACAGACCAGCACCAAACCTACCTGGGATTGTCTCCCACCCCCACCTGGAACGTGGTGGAAGATTTCTGGAGTTACCGTTCCCTTGAGAAAACCGTCCTCGATCTTCAAAGGATGGGGGCTGCAAGAGATCTAGGAGTGGCCCTTAAAGGGAGTTTGGGAAGTGCACGAAAGGTTCGTTATCACTTCATGGTAGGTAATGGCTCAAGTATCCGAGGTGAGACCGACAGAGGAAAGGGCACACTGGCCTCACTGGGTTACTATCCCAACGACTCAATCATACTCGAATTCTACAGTGACTACGATCAACGGCCAGAGCAGGCTGATCGCAATACATATTCTGCTTTTCTGGGTTACAAGCGGGATTGGGGTCGCCTGGGGATTCAGTACGGTCATCAAAAGCGCAAAGGGGATTCGAAAGTGGACCTGGATGTCCTATCCTTTTTTGGGTTTTTCAACGCTTCTCCAAAGGTGACCCTCATCGGGCGTTACGACCGGATGTTTGATCCCAATCCCGAGGGGGCGAATATTCCATACCTCCCTATTGATCCCACTGCCAAGTTCCACTTCTTTCTCGCCGGCATCGATTGGAAGGTTTCCGAAGAGTTCAGCTTGCTTCCCAACATTGAAGTGGTTCGCTATGACAAACGGGAGGACGGCACCCGGCCGGCAACCGATGTCATTCCCAGGGTGACCTTTTTTTACCGATTTTGAACCCAATAGCAGTGGATTGTACCATCAGCTCGTTTCGAACAGTCCCCTGAGCTGGGTGATCTTATCGGGCTGACCCAGGATCACCAGGACATCGTCGGCAGAGAGTCTGATGTCTCCGCCGGGATTGGACAGTATTTCGGTGCCCCGCCGAATGGCCAATAAGGTAACGCTGTAGGCTTTTCTCAACTCGATCTCAGCCAATGATTTCCCGACCAGGGAAGACCCGTTGCCAAGCCGCAACATATTAATGTCGATATTGGGAAGATGAAGTTTCAGATTGGAAAGGGATACCGACTCTTCGGAAAGACTTCGAAACATCTGGTAGCCATCAGATCGCACTTCAGCAATGAACTTCTCGATTTCGTCCTTCGGTATCAGGTACTTCACCAAAACCCGGGTAAAGATCTCCACCGATGCCTCAAACTCCTGGGGAATGACCTCATCGGCTCCTAATGCAAACAAGGCCTTGGTTTCCTGAACGTAAGGGGTCCGGACGATGATAAAGGTCCTGGGATTCAGTCTCCGAGCGAGTTCGGTAATTTTTCGGGTTGCTCCCGGGTCGGTGATGGCTACCACCAGAACTCGCGCCTCTTTCATCCCGGCGTGATCAAGACCTGCCTCTTGGGTGGCATCAATGTAATGGATGGGTTCCCCCTTGGCCTGTTCGGTCCGGACCGTTTCGGGATTCATTTCAATGACGATATAGGGGATACCCGCCGCCTTGGCGGCCCGTGACACGTTTCTCCCATTCACTCCGAAGCCAATGATAATGACGTGGTCTTTCATGTCGACCTCGTCGCTGGCTTGCACCGGATACAAACCCCTCTTTAAGTTTCTCAGCAGAAAAATCTGTAGACAAATCAAAAGTATCCAGAAATCTCCGCTGCACTTCTGGCCTTGTTATGAGACTGAAAGTGTAAGTAGTGTAATCAACCTAAAAACTGAGTCAGGTATCAGACTCGGGTTAACCGGATTGGGGATTAGCAGTACGCACACGATTCTTGGAGGAATGCGCTTGAACCTGGATACAACAATTTCAAAATTCGAGTGTGCTATTTCTCGCTAACCGCTCCGCCAGGCCTGTAGAAGGGCCTTGAGCTGGTTCCAAAAAAGCGCGCTCAGGAGCGCGACAGTGAGCAGAGCGGCCAGCAGGGAAACCAGGCCGACACGAGCCCAACGAAACGCGCCGTATCCAGTCTGACGTAGAAAGAGGGTGACCAGGTCGCGGCGTTCCTTGCGTGCCCCTTCTGGCAAGTGGGGCGTGTGGCTGAAGAGGTAGCCGAGCCGTCGCGTCATGTACATGCGGAAATTCACCGCCCAGCCGCACGCCTCCAACAGAGCGCTCATGTCTCGCTTGCGCAGGTTGATCCAACCCGAAAGTGCACTGAACAGGGCCACCACCAGCACCAGGCTCACCAAGGCAATGCCGGCTTTCAGAAAGCTGATCTGCGAAAGTGTCCTGAGCAGGTAGACCAGCGAGGAACCGACGGCAGCGATGGCAATGCCGCCACCCAGTAGCAGGTCGCGCATGCCAGGGCTGGAAGGGGTTGCCGCTCCCGCCGATGGTCCCTGGGCAGGCTGCTGGAGCGACTCGCCTTTTTCCATCTTCGTGGTGATCTCGGTGGTGGCCTTTTCCAGAGACCCGGCCTGGGTGCCTGCAAAGGCTTCAACCTTCTCGGAGAATAGCTTTTTGGCTTTCACAAAAGGCGACTTGATCGCCTCCCACAGGCTGATGGGATGCTCGACCATATCCACCACTCGTGCGTCCCACTCCTTGCCCTGCAGATCATAGAAGATACCGCGCTTGCCGATTTCGAGGGCCCCCTGGCCGCCAGCCGTGAGGGCGGCGGCAATCTCGAAACTCCGCCCCTGCTCCTGGGGCATGGTGATCTCGGCGTACACTAGAAACATCTTGCTGGTCTGGGCGATCTTCTTGTGCTCGGCGCGGTTTCGGACCTTCACTGTAAAGGCAAGTTCGCGGCCGTCAATGATCAGATCGCCTAATTCAAACAGGGCACGGCGACTGGGGTCGTATAGCGCTGAGAAACTTACAAAGTTGTTGGCCAGTTCCAGGAGCCAGAGCTGGTACAGGATGAGCTTCTCCAGGTCAGTCACTTGCTTCACCTCATCCTTCACCGCCAGATCCTCCAGCAGGAGCTGGAGAAGTCTTTTCTGAGCCGGACCATCTAAGTATTCTTTCAGCGTGGTCTCACTCAGCTCACCTACGCCATCCGACGGCTTCTCCGCCTGCCACGCACAATAGGGCTCGAAGATGGCCTTGACCTGCTGCCAGCCGATCCGGGTGAGAGACTCGTGGGAGTCCGGCTGGGTACGGGCAAGGACCCGCTTTTGTAATTCATCCATCTGATCCTGGTAGTACGGATTGATGGGGCCCTGCAAGTTCAATACACCTTCAGCATTAGGCGTTTGCAGTGGCGCTTGCGCGAGCTGTCTTTCCATGGCCCCGAGGTCGGAGCCGTCCAGGTTCTGGAGATCTTGTTCACTCAGGCAGATCTGTTCGGCGGTGCGGGCATCGAGCTTTACCAGGTCGCACTGCCAGAAGAACTGTTCGATCTTGGCATCGAGTTCAGACGTGAGCTTCACGGCGTGCGCGGTGTCGTCGCCCCAGGGCAGAATCCCTGCCGCGCCGTCCTCTTCGGCGAGTGCCTTCCAGGCCAGGTGCTTCCTCGCACCATCCAGGAATTGGCGCAGGTGACCTTCGTTGATGCCGTCTGCGCCGCTGATATCCTTGGTACTGCCCACCTGCTCGAGTACGTCACTTGCCAACTGTGCCGCAGCCGGATCCGAAACGTGCTGGGGGGGGAGTACCCCGTCGCCGTTGGGAGGGGTCATCCCGTACGTATTTCGAAAGATGCGCACCTGTTCCAGGCTGATTTCGTCCAAGTTCTTCACCTTCAGTTGTCCCAGGATATGGATCGCGGCTTCCTCGAGCTTCCGGCCCTCCTCGTGGCTGGTATCCAGGTCCGCGAGGCGCAGGACGTCTGAGGAATCGGCCATTCGGTCGCCTTTCGCCATCATACGGAAAATCCATCTCACTGCCGCCCGCAAATGCTTGGCACGGATGGTCCCGCTGCCGTCCTGATTCAAGTACTTGAGGAAAGCGGGATCGCACTGTAGGCTTTCGATCTGTACGCTGGTGGCGGCCCAGCGAGCTGGGTGGAGTTGGTGGATGAAGGCAAGATCCTCAGCGCTCTCGATGCGCAGTTGGTGGATCCCGCCGTAATTTCGGAAGACAATGGGCTTCATAACGCACATTCTACTCCATTGCAGGGAATGTAAGGCAGTGCAAGATCTGAACAGGTCAAGGCTCGGGCTTGGGCAACCGACAGCACGAACACGCACACTTTTCGAAAGCACCGGTGTAACTGGTCTAATCGGCGAGCTGAACTGCGTGACCATGGCTGTATGGCTATCCAAGGCATGGGTCATGGCCCCTAATGCTTATTATGCAAAGTTTCGCCGGGGTGGGACCCATTCCCGGGCTGCAGTACGCACACAATTCTGAGAATAAATGGCTTGATTTTAGGGGGTTAGAGCTGCTCAATCGAGCTCAATAGTGGGCACAATTCTGGGCACAGTGGGTATTTTGACTCAGTTAAGGCTGAGGAGGAGATCGTTTTAAGCTATTGAAAACATGGTGCCGGAGGGGGGAGTCGAACCCCCACGAGAGTCACCCCTCGCCAGATTTTGAGTCTGAGCCTAATTCACTCGATTTGTGACGAAAAGCTTATATTTATCAACCAGTTCCCGGATTTTTTGCCAATCCAATAAGTGAAAGATGACGAAAGATTGAGCTTTGAAGCGGGCGAAAAACGGGCGCACGATTTCAGCGGTCCGGGCCAGTCCATTTGGCCGTATAGTCGGCAAACCGTCCAATAGACCGCCAGTGGGGTCCTTCAATCCCACTTTCCGGTAAGGGCGTTATACGGCCAAGTGGATTTTACTGGAGGCCTTAAGCGCTTCAACGACCTGTTGCGGGGATGAATTTACTACCCTGATTTGACGCCACTTTATGCTAGTTCAGTGAACCCCCACGTTCTTTCCGAATTGCCATAAATTCATCTAAGATTGCCTTCAACCGCCAAAGGTTGAACAACTTGAGGGAGAGCTATCTATCAATGTCTTCAGCAAGTGCTGAGATGAGGCGAATCCCTTCATCTATGCCTTCAGAAGACTAAGGAGTATACTGTTTCTGCCATGAGACGGCCTAATCTGATAGGAATCCTCGTTCTTCTAGTGGTCCTTACACTCGTGACTGTGGATCAGTCAGTTTGCTTCTCATGTAGTTTCGAATTACCCCAGGCTTCGAGCCACGAGGATGTGGGTTTTGAGGAGAGTTGTTCTCTTTGTTTGACCTTGGTCCAGCCTGCACAACCCCTTCCGCTTCTTATCACTCTGTCTGTGACTGAGTTTCAGAGTCCTTCGGCGCCGATTGTATCCGATGGTCTCACAACCTCAATCTTCCATCCCCCCCGGTCTATTCTCTTCTATTCCTAAACCAGCACGATTTGGGAGACGCGGCTTGGAGTTGCGTCAATGCTATCGTCTTCTTTGCCGTCACCACGGGCTGGTGAATAGCTCCAAATCCAGCACGCACAATTCTGTCATTGTAAGAAAGGACCCGTACATGACTTGGGATAACTTGAAGCATGTGTTGTTTCTTCTGATTGTTTTAGTTCTGATGGCACCTTCTCTCAAGAGCCAGGTGACTGTACCGGCCGAACTCACATTGCGGCAGGCAAAGGACATCTTGGTAGCAAACAGCCCGCTGCTTCAAGCAGAAAAGATGAATCAGGAGATTGCGAGAGGTGTTTTTATCGACGTCTCCAAGAGACCTAATTTGGAACTCTCGGTCAGCGCAGCTGGGCTCGGCTCTCAACCGGGAACCGGCACTTTCCTCGACAATCAGGAGTTCTCTACAACCCTCAGTTACGACGTTCAGACTCAAGGAAAGAGGCAAAAGAGCACCCAAATTGCACGCTACAGCATCGAGGTTGCAGAGTTTGAGTTCCAAGATCGAGTTCGGCTCCTCTTTTGGGAGCTTAAACAGCGGTACTATCAGGTCGTCCTAGGCCAACGGGAGGCCGAGGTAACAAGAGAAATCTCAGCGGAATTCAACCAGTTAGTCACTTTGACCCGGACTCGTTACCAGAACGGTGATATTTCAGGACGAGAGCTTCGCCGCATTGAGACAGAACAATATCGATTGCAGGAAGATGTGATTGCGGCAGACCTTCAGCTCGAAAATGCTCAAGACCGTCTTTTGGCGTTACTTGGAACTGACGTTCTTGACACAAACTTCCACGCCGTCGACGACTTTTCCCCTGCTTTCACACCACCCCCACTGGTTGAGCTCAAACAGGACGTCCTGCAGTTCCGAAAAGATGTGGAAGCGCAACAGAAACGTATCGACCAGGCCAGAACCCGAATGGCGCTGGAAAAAGCTCGATCTGTACCTGATCTGAAATTCTTTGGTGGATATCGTAGGGACTTTGGACACAACGGAGTAATTATCGGAGTGAGTGTTCCCTTATTCTTATTCAACAAGAACCAAGGGAACATTGCCCGCGCAGAAGTCCGCCACGAGCAAGAGAGCTTGACACTAAAAGCCCTGAAGATTCAAGTTTCCGAGGAAATCCAAATAGCACTCAACCAACTGGACAGTAACCGACGCAGACTCCAGGTACTCAGTTCTGTATACCTGGAAAACACTCGACAGGCACGCGACATTTCAGAAACTGCTTACCGGCTCGGCTCAGTTTCCCTTCTCGAATTTCTCGACGCAGAAAGAACGTACGGTGAAGCTGTCCGGCGTTACAATCGAGCTCTTTACGAGCTCCAAGTCAGCTGGGCCCAACTCGAATTTGCTGTGGGGAGGGATCTACCATGATCGAACGATATCAACTTAACCAATCCGGGTACCTACTCCTCCCATTGCTCCTGTCACTTGCCAGTCTCGTGGCCTGCTCTTCCGAGGTGTCGATGCCGGTATCCCATGAAGATGACTTAAACCACAGTGAGGACACTCAGTCCCACGAAGTCTCAGGGTTCTTGACAATGGACCAGGCAGCTCTCGATACGGCGGGCATTAAGATAGAGCCCGCACAAGGTATGGAGGTGCCGGAATTCTTTGAGACAACCGGCGTCATTTCAGCGAACGAGTCCCGCTTGATACACATCCGACCTCTTTCCGGAGGCATCGTGCGCGAGGTCTATATCCAAAAAGGTGACCGTGTCGTCCCAGACCAGCAATTGCTGGTTTATGACAACGTGCAACAGGGAGAATTGATGGGAGAGCTACGCACCCTCCAGGCCCAGCTTCGCCGATCGCTTGCCCAAGAAGAACTCTCATCAAAACTTTGGGAGAGGGGAAAGGAGCTCTACCGGGCAGAGGCGATTTCCGAAAAGGAACTGGATCTTCGTACAACCGAGCATCGGAGCGCGGAAGAGACCGTAAACAGTTTTCAGGCGGAGATTGCCAGGACTGTGGAGAAACTACGGCGGTTCGGAGCAACGGACGAGCAAATTCAAGGAACAACAGAGCGAAGTGGCCTAGAGCCAGAGGGACCAATCTCACTCACGGTCCTGAAGGCACCGTTCTCCGGAACGGTCATAGATTATGACGTCGCACCGGGAGAAGTCGTATCACCCGACCGATCACTCCTGACGATTGCGGATCTTTCCTTGGTGTGGGTCCTCGCGGATATTTATCAGCACGATCTCGCCACAGTGGCACCAGGCAGAGAAGTCGAGGTCATGACAAATTCTTATCCCAACAGGACCTTTCCCGCAAGAGTCACCTATGTTGGTGACGTAGTAGATGCCCAGACTCGAACCGTTAAGGTTCGGTGCGTTGCTGAGAATCCCGAAGGAGTCTTGAAGTTAGGAATGTTTGCCACGGTTCGCATCCACAAAGGTTCGGCTCGGAATGTCACAGTCGTTCCTGCCTCTGCCATTCAACTGATTGAGAATCAGTCAGTTGTGTTTGTCCAACTTGAGAACAATCAGTTTGAACCACGGGTGATCAGAACAGGCACAGAATGGCAGGGCTGGGTAACCATTGAGGATGGACTGCATCCTGGTGAGCCGGTGGTGACGGAAGGAGCCTTTTCCCTTAAATCTGAGTTACTGCGTGAAGCCCTCGGTGGAGGGCATGGGCACTGACGGGCGAGATTAGGAATGATTGACAAGATCCTTCAGTTCAGTATTCGATGGCGATATTTCATGGTGATGTCCTGGCTCGTCCTTGCGGGGTGGGGATTCTACGCTGCTTTGCAGTTGCCTATTGACGCCGTACCGGACGTTACCACCAACCAGGTTCAAGTCAACACGCGGGCCTCAGGATTTTCTCCTCTCGAGATGGAACAGTATGTGACGTTTCCCATTGAACTCGCGATGAGCAGCTTGCCTCGGAAAGAGGAAATTCGCTCCATCTCTCAGTTTGGTCTCTCCCAGGTAACGATTACATTCGACGAAGGCGCGGACATCTATTGGGCGCGCCAACTGGTCCTGGAGCGCCTTCTGGAAGCCAGAGAACAGCTTCCTCCCGAAGTGTCTCCCGAACTTTCTCCAATCAGTACAGGGCTGGGAGAGATCTACCAATTCACTGTGGAATCTGACGGAGAACACACTTCTGATTACTCTCTCATTGACCTTCGAACGATTCTCGATTGGTTCATCAAGCCCCAGCTCAAAACAGTACCCGGCGTCATTGACGTCAACAGCTTTGGTGGACGGCTAAAGGAGTATGAGGTCCTGGTCGACCCCCAGGAATTGGTCAACTACAACCTCGCCCTCCCGGCAATTGTCAAAGCAATTCAAGAGAACAACTCCAACGTCGGAGGTGCCTATCTGGAGCGCGGCGGGGAGCAGTTGTTGCTCCGAGGTATGGGCTTGATAAGTTCCGTACAGGATATCGAGCAAATCGTTATTATGGCACACAGCGGGACGCCGATTAGAGTCAAAGATGTAGCTGAGGTGCGAGTCGGATCTGCGGTTCGCTACGGTGCGGCAACGCGAGACGGCAAGGGCGAAGTGGTCATGGGGATGGCAATGCTCTTGAAAGGGGAAAACAGCCGCACGGTGACCGAAGCGGTCAAGCAAAAAATCAAGTCCCTGGAAGGGTCTCTTCCGCCTGGGGTCCACATCAGGCCATTTTATGACCGCAGTCAGCTCGTGAACGAGACGATCCGAACGGCTACGACCAACCTCGTTGAGGGTGGGCTTTTGGTAATTTTGGTTCTGTTTCTCTTTCTGTTACAACTCCGAGCTGGCCTCATTGTCAGCAGCGTCATCCCCCTTTCCATGCTCTTCGCCATTATCGGGATGAAGCAGTTTGGAATTTCCGCCAATCTCATGAGCCTTGGAGCCATCGACTTTGGCTTAATTGTGGATGCCGCTGTAATCATCGTGGAGAACTGTGTGAGGCGATTGGCTAAGGAGCGAAAGCACCTAGGGCGTTCTCTCACCAGGGAAGAACGGCTCAAGACGATCTGGAAAGGGAGCACCGAGGTGCGTAAGGCCAGCCAGTTTGGAGAAATTTGCATTATCGCGGCCTACATTCCTATCGTTTCTCTAGCGGGAATTGAGGGAAAAATGTTTCGCCCGATGGCCTTCACGGTGATCCTCGCGTTGGTAGGGGCACTGATATTGAGTTTGACGCTCATCCCCGCCTTGTCGGCAATATTCCTACGAGATCGCATAGAACGCAAGAATCCTATCCTTCAGCTCTTTAACCAAATCTATAAGTTTCTGCTCTTTGCTGCGATTCGGTATCGCTGGGTGACCGTCAGCCTGGCCGTTTGTTTTGTGATTGTTTGTCTTGCTCTTTTCCCTTTTCTTGGGGCCGAGTTCCTGCCTGAGCTTGACGAGGGCTCTATTGCCATCAATCACATCCGTCTGAAAAGTGCTTCCTTGTCTGAGGCCGTACGCCAAACAAGCCTCATAGAGAAAACCATCAAGGAAGTCCGCGAAGTGAGCACGGTCGTGAGCCGCATCGGCCGGCCGGAAATCGCCACAGATCCCATGGGGCCAGACATGGTGGATACCTACGTCTTCTTGAAACCCAAATCAGAGTGGGGGTCACAGCGAAGTAAAGAAGATCTCATCGAAGAAATGTCGCACAAACTAGAGGAATTCCCCGGAGTGGTTGCTTCGTTTTCGCAGCCCATCAAGTTCCGCATGATGGAACTCATCGAAGGTGTTGGGGCTCGCTCTGATGTAGTAGTAAAGATCTTCGGAGATGACTTAAAGACTCTGCTCGCGAATGCGAACCAGGTGGCAACTGTCTTACAGCAAGTACCGGGAGCGTCGGATGTAAGAGTTCAGCAAATTGCAGGGCTACCAATGCTTCAATTCCGGATCAACCGCACTGCAATAGCTCGACACGGAATCAACGTCTCAGATGTCCAGGCGGTTATCCAGACCGCGATTTCCGGAAAAAAGGCAACGACCTTTATGGAGGGCTTCAAGCGCTTTGACGTCGTCGTTCGCTTTATCCCAGAAGTGCGTAACAGCGTTGAAGACTTCACCAAGCTTCTCGTCGCAGCTCCGGGAGGGGAGTACGTGCCACTCGGTCAATTGGCTGACATCTGGGTAGAGGAGGGGCCTGCCGAGATCAGCCGCGAGAGCGGGCAGCGTCGCATCTCAGTGGAGGTCAATGTCCCTGATCGAGATATTGGGTCGTTTGTGGCAGAAGCTCAAGACAAAGTCGATCAATCGCTCCAACTGCCTGCCGGGTACATTATGGAATGGGGCGGCATGTTCGAACATCTGGAGAGCGGGCGCAATAGGTTGCTGGTTGCCGTGCCGATAACCTTCCTCTTGATTTTCCTGCTTCTTTTCACAACTTTTAATTCTGCTCGCCAAGCACTTCTGGTTTTTACGGGTATTCCCTTTGCGATAACTGGCGGGATACTCTCTTTACTTTTCAGAGATATGTATTTCTCTATGAGTGCCGGAATTGGCTTTATCGCTGTTTCGGGTGTCGCCGTCCTCAACGGAATCGTTATGGTGACCTTTATCAATCATCTGCAAGAAAAAGGATGGAGTCCCCTAACCGCGGTGTGTCGTGGGGCTGTCGGACGGCTGCGACCAGTTCTTATGACAGCACTGGTCGCAAGTCTGGGATTCCTCCCAATGGCACTGTCTACGAGTACCGGTGCAGAGGTACAGCGTCCCCTAGCAACGGTTGTGATCGGGGGACTAATAACTTCAACGATTCTCACGCTCTTGGTTCTTCCGGTGATCTTTTTGTGGTTTGGAAAATCAGCACCCGTAAATAAAGAAGATATCCACTTTGATCGTTAAGAACACCCGCGTGTCAACCAAACACTAATATTAAAAACCCTACGTGCTTACTTCTCGGAGTGCCGCGTAGTCGTAGGAGGAGATGTAGCCATAGTAAACGGCGAACCGATGCCTCTCCTTGCGCTCTAAACACCGAGATAGCTCTCTAAGTATTCATCAGGACCTCAGAGGCCAAGGAAGATAGTGTCCCGCGGCTTCCGTAAGCTGATCCACATGGACGTATAGTCGGCATATCGGAGAAGTGAACCAATCGACGACCCGGCGTTTTGATCCAAGTGTCTGTTTGATTAACGCCACGGCCCGCAGTACGCACACAATTCTTCCCAAAACCTGTGCGCCTGCCTAGGAGACTCGTCTGACGGTATTCCTAGAAGGGATTGTGCCTGAAGTGTGCCTGTGAGTTCCGGTTGAGCTTGTCACGGCCAGGCAACAAGCAAAACAGGAGTTACTACTCAGTTTGGCTTGCTCAATAAGGCCATATTGTGTAGACCCGTGAAAATACAATGTCTAGACAAGACGGCCCAGAGGAGAGTAGTCAGAGGAATTCGGGAATCTGGGAGGACAAACTTAAACCGGGAGCTGTTCAGCTTCTTGCAGGAGTGAGTGAGAATTTCCAGAGTCTTTGGGAGCATTACCGAGAGGCAATTCCACGAGATGAGGTCGAAAAGGCAAACCTGAAAGATCTGGAGTGGGACAATTACTACAGGGACTTGCGTGCTGATGCGGGAATCATAGAGCCTTTCTTGAACCAGGAGTTGTTCGTACAGACAGCCCAGACAGCCATTGACGAGCTCGCTAAGGACAGAAACGAGTTGCTCCTTCTTGTTTTGGCAACCCAGCATGCGGTGTTGTTTCACATGAACGGTCTGAAACACCCCGAGGATTTGCTGAAAAACATACGTGATGGTGATGACCAAGCACTCTTTGATTTTGCCAAAGTGGACAAGACAATCATCACTCACCGCTATGCCCGTGAAAGAATTCGGATGGCCCAGATCTCAGGTGATTCCGAATTTTTCAAGAAGCTCGGCAATGCCCTTAGATGGGACCCGCGAAGCCGACCACTGAAAGTTAACAAGCGAAACTTCTTGTTGAAGATCATCGCTCTCTGTGCCACTGAACGCCTCACCATGAATGAGGTCTGTGACATTCTTTACCACGTTTGCGGGATTTTTGAGGCGGATGTAGAGACGGTCCGTAAAGCCTGGACGCGTGCTGGTCTTCATGAAATGCTCCCAGAAAAAGAAAAAGAGAGCTGATAATTTACGAGGTGGACATTTCATTGCCTCGCAATTGTCCCATTCTTTCACCATTCGGAAGCAATGGTACAAGTTTCACCGGCTGTTACCTGCCAAGCAAATCAAGCAGATCTACGTAACGTACGTAACGTAACAAGAATTAAAAATCTTTCCCCATTTGGGACATAGATCCTTCCTTTTCACGTCTTAGACAATCCCATTCGTTCGGCGGAAAATGGAATGGTATGTCAAACGTGAATTGTTTCCTGTGCCAGACTTCACTTGAAATTCGAACCTCAAAGAAGGAAAAGCCTTATCTCGTTTGTGATGACTGCGGCATTCAGATCTTTTTCCGCCTGCCAAAGGGAATTCGCCGACTCAAACAGCGTTTGAATGATCCGACTGCACTCACCGACAATTTCGTTTTCTGCCGTAAGTGCCGTGTCGCCGTAGAGAAGTGCGCGGAAACTCTGAAGGAACGTTTTCTTAGCAAAAGCGGATTTTACTGTCCGAAATGCGAAGAGCTTCTGCTTGAAATGTCTGAAGAGGAGTTGGAGAGGGAATGATCGGCAAGGCGATTGCTCTCATACAGGTTCCGAACCAACGTCTTTTCGGGACCAAGGCGGCTGCCCGTTACCTGGGAATCCATGAGCAGACGCTGAGAAAACTCACCGATCTTGGCGAGATTGCAGCTCATCGGATGGGGCATCGGAGAGTCTATCGGTTGGAAGATTTGGATGTCTATATCGATTCGCTGCCCCGGTGGTATGATGGCGACGGCGAAAAATCCGGGACAGAAAGGAGTCAACATGGGAATTAACCATGTAAGGGACCACAAGGGTCGGTCCCGAATCCAACTGTCGAAAAGGTGGCCGAACGGGTCCCGGTTCCGGCGTTACTTTTCAAATGTAACCGTGGCTAGGAAAACTCTCTCACGCATCGAAGAGTCGATCACCATGGGAACGTGGCGAAAACTGCAGGACGAGCTCACCCACGGAAGGGAAGCAGAAATCACAATTGCACAGTTTGCTAAGACCTACCTGAGTGATTACTGTCGAGCACACAACACACGGCCCGATTTTAAAGAGCAGGCCCTTGTTCCAATTGTGCGCTACCTGGGCAAAGTGCCGTTAAAGGTGTTCCGCAGAAAGCACGCTCACCAGTTCGTGGCGAAGCGATCCCAGGAGGTAGCCCCGGCGACCGTTAACCGCAACGTCGCTGTCCTCAAACACATGCTCACCTTTGCCCTGGAGCGGGAGTACATCGAAGCACACCCCCTGGTGAAGTTTCGCATGCTTCCGGAAGAGAGGAAGGCGCTCAGGGTCATGACGCTCCAAGAGGAACGGCGCTTGGTGGAAGTAGTTGCGAGAGAAGAGCCCACTATTGGTGCCTATGTCGCCGTGCTGGGCGAGACGGCCCTGCGCAAGTCCGAAGGTCTTCATCTGAAGTGGAGCCATGTGGATCTGAAGAACCGAATGCTCTCAGTTGAGGAGACGAAAAGCGGCAAGCCCCGCTATATTCCTTTAACGGAGTATGCTGTTCGATGGCTCAACTCACTGGTGAGGATTATCGACTGCCCTTGGGTCTTCGCTTGTCTGGACACTCGGGACCGCTTGAGAGATCCGCGAGGTCCTTTCGAGCGTGCTCGCAAAGTGGCGGGCCTGGAGTGGGTCGGTTTTCACGATCTCAGGCACTTTCGGGCAACCCAATGGGTGATGCGGGGAGTGGATCTGCGGACGGTCCAGGAGCTCCTGGGTCATTCGTCGATCACCACGACCATGCGTTATGCCCACTTCGCTCCCGATCATGCCTCGCGGGCTGTGCACAGGGCGGAGCAGCTGGAGGTCGAAGAGCTGCGGGCCAAAAGCGGGCGCAAAGATGAAGAGTGGGATGAGACAAAGACTTGGTGATTTGGCTAAGGTACTGATTCTATGGTGCCGGAGGGGGGAGTCGAACCCCCACGAGAGTCACCCCTCGCCAGATTTTGAGTCTGGGCAAGAAAAAGTCGAATCGTTAGGAAACATTAGGAAAAACAATCACTTAACCGGGTTTTCCGCCAGCACAAAAACCGAAAGATTAGGAAGAATTAGGAATCAGAGTGGGAGACATTTGGGAGACAGGTTGAACCCATCGCCGGGTTATACCTTCAGCTCGTTTCGAACAGGCTCCTGAGCCTGGTGATTTTATCGGGTTGACCCAGGATCACGAGAACATCGTCAGCCGAGGGTCTGATGTCTCCGCCGGGATTGGAAAGTATTTCGGTGCCCCGCCATCTGCGTCCCCCGGACAATGCCTTTGCTTCCAACACCGAACAAAAGGCCAACCTCTACCTAAGACCCTCGCCAAAACTGAAGCGCACACCTGTGGTCATCAACACATCGTTTTTCTTCACGCCCGGTATCGGATTGCTTAAGAATCGGTCGCTTAAGGTGAAGTGCCAGGCCAGCCACTTAGCGATTTCGGTTGTCAAAGTCAGATCAAACTGAAGGCGATATTCTCCAGTGTTGCTCAGGTTCGGATAAAGGGTAAGTTGTTCTGTTAAACTGATCGTCTCAACGAGTTTGTGGGTCAGTTCCTCTCCGAGTACGATTTCTCCACTCCTCCTAGTCTCATTCGTAAAGAACTCTTGATTAAAAGAACCTCCGGAGTAAACCTCAAAAACTGTGCGGTCAGTACTCTGAACGTGCCAGCCGAGACCTCCACCCAAGATGCTTCGAAGATCGAGTTGCTGGAACTCATCGAATTCCAAATTAATGAATCCAAAGGTAAACAGGCGATCGCTCAAAGTAACGTCATAGCGAGTGCCACCTCGGATCGCTTTTGCCGTGGTTTCGGAAACACCCGAATTGCTGTTCTGTGCGAAAAGGGTCGTAGCGGAGATGCTAATTCTGTCTCGCTGTGTTCTCCTTTCCGTCCTCATAGACGTCGAAATCGCACTTGTATCCGCGTTACCTCCGCTGAAGCTGAAGCCTCCATCGATGTATCCACTCCAGAAATCGAGTAGACCCGGATTGCGTAGGTGCTCGATCTCAGCTTCGTAAGCATCTTGCTCAGCTTGTGACCGCAGGGTTTCAACCATCGCCTTTTCGACGGGCACAATTTCGGCTTGCGAAATCCGGACCTGTAGACTACTTCCCGTGGTCGAAACCGTACCAACGAGCACTTGCCCGTTGGCGGCAGTCACGAAGAGCTTCTGGTCGGATATGATTTCCCCGATGGCATCCCACGGAATCGTCACCTCACCAAAAAACTCGGTCTTCATGGTCATCGAGTTACAATCTGATTTGACGATGTTACCCGATACTCTGTCCCCGTTCTCTACGGTGACCTGATCCGCCTTTGAATGGACGCAAAACATGAATGCTAGGGCTGTAATCGTTATGATGTATTTTTGCATATCGGGCTACTCCTTTAAGGCTGGGGAGGTGACCGCTGTAACTTATTGAAAACATGGTGCCGGAGGGGGGAGTCGAACCCCCACGAGAGTCACCCCTCGCCAGATTTTGAGTCTGGTGCGTCTGCCAATTCCGCCACTCCGGCGCCGGGAGTGGCCAGTATAGCTGATTGAATTCGAGGGGGCTAGAACCGGGGTTTGAGCACACGACGGCACGAACGTGCGAAAGGACGAACTCCTAAACCTAAAAACTCAGTCTGGATTTCTTCGGTTGGCCAGGGTCCGGTAGTACTCTTCGACTCGCTGGCGAAACTCGGGGGGCACTTCATCGCCGTCGACCAGCCTGAGCAGGTTCTCAACTTCCTCATCCAAAGTTCGGTTGAGCTCCAACTCCAGCTGGCGAAAACCATCGATGACCTGAGACTTCAATCGGGCCAGTTCTTCAGCGTCATCAAAGATACGCTGGGCGTCCAATCGGCGCATTCTGCGGATCAAACCTGCCACATCTCTACCCAACTCGGAACGTCCCTCCAGCAGGCCGCGCAACTCCTCGGCATCCTCAACGCGCTCCCGCCATTCCCGTCCCACTTGACGGGGGTCGACTCCAGAGGCATTGGGATTCCTTCCCGCCTGACGGGAAATACCGGCTCGGGATTGGCCGCCCTGGGCCGACTCTGAGCCCTGAGACTCCGGCTCCCCCTGTTGTCCTTGTTGACCCCGCTGCTCACCTTGTTGCTGACCCTCCTGCTGGCCCTGCTGTTGCCCGTCCTGTTGCTCTCCCTGCTCCCCTCTTTGGCCTTCCTGGTTGTTGCCGGAAGCGCGGTGTTCAAGGGATTCTAGATTTTCCACCAGGTTTCCCACCTGGCTTAGAGCGCGCTGTAATTTCTCCCTTGGAGTTTCCCGATTGCCTGATCCCAGGGCTTTCTCCGCCTCGCGGATCCTTTGGGCCATTTCCTCCAGGTCATTCATGACCCCTTTTTCACGCTCCTTGGCCAGATCGGTCCAGCCGCGGGCAAGAAGGTTGGTTCCATCCTCCATCTTCTCCGGGATCCGCTGATCTCGTATGCCCAGTGCCGCCTGCTTGAGCTTGCGCGAGGCCTCGGTTTGCTTGGACTCCATCTGTCGGGCACTTTGATGGAGGTCTCCTTCCAACTGCTGAAGATCTTCCTGGAGCTGAGATTTTTGGCGCAAGACTTTTCGCAGCTGGCGGATATAGTTGGGATCCATATTCCCCGACTTGGCGGTTTTGTCGATATCCCCGACCTGATCCAGCACGTCCTTTTGTTCTTTGACCAGGCGCTCAGACTGCTCCTTGAGTTGCTGCAGATCCTCAGCCAGTCGCTGGCGCCGCTGTTGATTCAGGCCCTGCTGTGCTTCCTGAAGACGTTCCAGGGCCTGCTGAGCACGCATTTGAGCCTCCTGGTCGTTTTGACCCTTGGTCTGGGCTTGACGCATGTCTCGCACAGCCTGCCTCAAATCACGGCTGATATTCTGCAATCGAGGATCCTGCTGTTGACGTGACAGGCGCTCCAGTTCTCGGGCGACACGCTCGACCTCGTCAATCAACTCCTGTTGAGACATATTGGAGCCGGAGGACCCTTGCATGCCCCGCTGGCGGTGTCGTTCCACCAGCTGCTCCTGGCGTTTGGCTAGTTCCTTGAGTTTTTCCAGGACCTCATCCAGAGCCTGCTCCTGATTGGTCTCGCGATTCTGCTGCAGGGTCTCGTACTGGTTCTTGGTTCTGTCTAACTCCAGATCAACCAGATCTGCTAAATCCTGGGCAGAAGCCCCTCCTCCGCCCTGGTTCTGGGCGAAAGAGACCTGAATTTCATTAAAGAGGGCCTCGGCCCGCATGAGCTGCTGGAGAGACTTTTGCTCCTCAGGAAGAGCCTCTTTGGTCTCCAGCTCATTGAGATGCTGGTGGGCCGGTTCCATATGGGTAATCGCCTCTTTCAAGTGCTCCGCCATCTTCTGAAAGCGAGGGTCACTGACTGCCGCGGTGCGGCGCTCCATCCGATCGACGATGGTTTGAGCCTCGGACTGAAGCCGCTGTTGGACAAGAGCCAAGGTCTGGCTGTTTTCCTCCAACTCATCTTTGGACTGGCGATCCCGGTCTCGTTCCAGTTTGAAAGTCGCCGCGATGATTTCTTTTTGTCGCTTGGAAAGATCAATGTTCTCTCTTTGGCCGCCGCCGCCCATTCCACTCTGCTGAGATTGGTAGTACTCTTTATCGAAAGGCTCAACTTCAAAAAAGTAAATGTCGGTGGAAGAGGAAGAAACCGCGTCGGAAGCCTTCGCGTAGTAGGAAATGAAATCTCCCGGCACCAGAGCAAACTCCTCCAGATAAAAAGTATGGGAGGTGGAGAAGGAACTTGAACCCTTCGGGTAGTTCAACGGAGCTTCCTGCTCAGGATCCCCATTGAGGGAAAAGCGCAGTGCCAGCTGAGACACTCCGTAGTCATCCTCCGCCTTGATCTCGGCGAACACCTCTTCGATATTGGTAACCCTCTGATCGCGACCCGGCCGGGTAAACCTCACGATGGGAGGTTGATCCTCAAGGGCCTCGATCAGATATTCATCAGAGGCCGGATTCCAGAAGCCTTCCTGGTCCTGCAGATGGATCCTGTAGTAGTCGTTCTGTGTGATCTTGAATGCTCCACGCAGCTCCTGAGGGCCTAGGACTTCCAGGGGGATTTCGCCACCCTCTTCCAATTTGATTTTTCCGCTCTGGATGGGCTGATCCGTTTGGATAAAAAGCTCAGCCTGGGTTCCCACTAGTGCCCTGATGTCCCCATCATCCTCCAGAATCATGTTCTCGAGAGCAGTGTAGTCTGGGAATTGAAGAACCACCTTCAGTGCTTCCACACGGGGGATTTCTGACACCTCAATGCTGAAAGTTGCCGATTGGATTCCATCAGCTTTGACGTAATAACTGATGGGATCCCGAATATCGAAAAAGATGAACACAAAATCCCCTCCCTGAAGATCGGGATTCATGCTGGCTTCTTCCCATTGGGGCTGATTTTCGTAACGGACCATCAGCTCTACCGTTTCGGATTCGAACCCCTTGAGGGTGGCTCGAATTTCCAGATCAGAACGTTTTCCCACCGTGATGTTCCCCGGAGTCACGTCAATGGAATAAATGGGGGTTTGGGACTGGTCAAACCAGCTCAGCAATTTGTTCAGACTGTAGGGATAAACCTCGGGCCCCTTCAAAAAGAGGAAAGTAAATATGGCCAGAGAAGAGAATAATGCCACCAGGGATGCAAGGCTCCTTCGTTGATGGTACAGGCGAGGCTGGGGAATTTTTCCCAGCTGTTTTCTGGCGTCCTGTTGAATCAAACTTCGTAGCTCAGGATGGACGCCTGTTGAGGTGGTCTCTATTTCAACTGCCGTTGAAACTCGCTCTTTCAGTTGGGGGTACCGTTCCTCCAGAAAGCGGGCAACCTGTCTCTTTGAGGGTGAGTTCCAGAGAGGACGGAAAATGTAGAAACCGAACAGAAACAGTGCACCCAAAGTCCCACCCGTCCGGGTCAGCAACAGTGCGCTATCGGAAAAATTATTGCGGGCTAGAACAAAAGTGAAAATCAAGGAACCCAGTAAAAGAAAGGCGATCAGGATGGCAACTCCCTTGACGAGACGTTCCAGTTGTAGCTTTCCCTTGGCACGGCTGATCGTTTTGAGGATGGGGTTTTTCATGGTCTAACCACCTATATTACTAGTATACCTCTAGCCCGGATTATGCATAGGTTCTTGTTGCTGCAGTAAAGAATTTATGCATAATCCGGGCTACTTGCTGTCACAATTGCGATTCTCTCTGCAGTTCGGCTTGAGGACGAGTTCGGTTGGCCACCACCCACTCGGCCATGAAAACCGCAGCACCCACCAATAGGAAAAGCCACCACAATGATTGTTGCCGGTCCTTTTCCTGGACCGATTGCTCGAATCCGACTTCTTCCACTCGGGCTTCAAGGGGAACGAAAACTGCCTGAAACTCCTCGATGGCCACCGGGCTCAGGTCCGATTCATGGGGTGGGGTGTTCACAGCCACCCAGTCGGTCTTTTTGTTGCTTCGTACTTCGTAGTGACCCGGCATCTTCAATTGAATAAAGCCGGGCTTCTCCTCGTTGAGTCCAAGGACTCGTTGGCCCCTTGGATCAATCAAGTTCCAGGTTCCCGAAGTGCCCGAGGAGTCGCTGGATGAATCCACCGACAAGACTTGATTGATTTGAAGTGCCGCAGGAGTGCTCTGCCAGCGGCCAGCGTATTGAGCCATGCGGTACCAGAAGGGGACATAGGCGCTTCGAAGTGGGAAATCCGTCCAGACGGGATCCAGCGAAGAGGCAAAGACCAGTACCCTTCCCTCTCCCAAAGATTGTTCAACCAGAGCCGGATCCCCTTCGTTGAAGCGAGCTAAAATCGTGGCATCCGGTTTCGCAGTCAGCCGCCAATAGCTGTAAAACTGGGTGCTGGCGATGGCTGCTTTGTGCACATCCTGAAAAATCCGGAAGATGGGATGCTCCCAGTTGACCTGGGTAATGGAAGTGAAGGGTTTGCTTTCCTGGCGGACAAAGTTCCGCTCCTTCAATTCCACGGGCAGGAGTGTGTCCCATTGGCGATGATAGGCCTCTGCCAGAACGCGGTTGCTCAGGACCACGATCAGGCCTCCTCCACCTTCAACGTAGGATTTGAAGAGGGAAAGTCTGGGCGGTTGACGAAGGTCATTGAGCACCACCAAAGGAGTGTCTATAGGATCGATTTGCTCGGGGCCGGGAAAGACCGACATCTCGACGGCAAAGGGCAGGTTCTCTCCAGCGGAAAGAGCACTCTCGAGATAAAAAGCCGAAGAAGCCTGTCGATCCTGAAGAACCAGGATGCGGCGAGGTGCTTGTTTCTCAACAACGAAGTAATAGACGTTATCTTCGGGAAGCTCATCGGTGGGCTCGATGACGATTGTTCCTCGCGAAACACCCTCTTCCAGATCGAAGGGTTTGAAGGTCAGATTCACCGTACCTTCGCTGCCCGTGTCAAAGGTCGTTCGATCGATCAGGTTTCCTTCCACAAAGAGCTGGGCTTCGCCTTTTTCCGGTTGCTGAGGATTGCCTCTCACCCGAGCCAGGATGGTGTGTGGATACTGGTCGGTAAAAACGGCCCGCTCCACCCGGACTTCTTCGACGAAAAGATTGGGAGTCTCACGGCCCACGTTTTCGATTTCAACGGAAATGTCCCCCGGAACTCGCCAACCTGCGCTGGCCGCCATTCCGGCCTGCTGCAGATCGGTGATCAGATAGATTTCCTTTTTGATATTGCGGGCCGCCTCCAGTTGATCCACCGCAACCCTGAGGGCTTCTAAGTAGGAAGTCGCTTCGAAGGAGGGGGTGGTACGCTGTCGCAGAATCTCTCGCAGCTGTTGGGGAGATTCTTCCCACTGGGAGAGAACCTCGGCGGATTCGCCGAACTGGATGATCAAAGCCTCATCGGCCTGTCCCAGCGATTGAATCTTCTCCTCAGCTGCCTGCAGGGCCGTGTCCCAAATGGGCTGGGGACTCATGCTCAGAGAATGATCGATGAGAATCACAACCGAACGGGCCAGCAAAGGATTGACCTGATTTAACCAGGCTCCAGTGATGACCGGGCGCCCAAAGGCAAAAACCAGAAGGAGAATGCCCAGGCAGCGCAGGAAAAGCAGGAAGAGGTGAGTCAGACGTCGCCGTCGCAGCTCCTTGAAGGGGATCTTACGTATGAACATCAGGGAGGCAAAAGGCGTGCGCTTGGTTCTCTCGCGGTGGACCAGATGTAAGAAAATGGGGACCCCGATGGCCAGAGCACCGATCAAAAATAATGGAGCCAGAAACTGCATAACGCGCTAATACCGTTTTTCCCGGACCGACAGATATCGATGCAGTGCCTGGTCCAGGGGTTTTTCGGTGTTCAGAAGCTCATAATCGATGGAAATGTTTCGACACTCCCGGCGCAGCCCCTCGATGTGCTCATTGAGCAGAGAAAAATAAGTACTGCGAGAGTGTTCCGGAACATAGGAAAGGTGTTCCTGTGTCTCCATATCTTCTAAAGTGGAGATATCCTCGAAGGGCATCTCCAGTTCTACCGGGTCCAGCACATGAAACAGGATGAGATCGTTACCGCGATGGTAGAAAAAGCGCAGGGTCTTGGCGAGTTTTTCGATATCCTGATAGAAATCGCTGATCAAAACCACCACCGCCCGTCGTCGGATCAGGTGAGCGAGTTTTTCCAAAGCCCCGCTGATATCCGTTTCTCCAGTCACCTCGAGACCCTCCAGGTGATGCAAGAGGGTAAAGAAGTGTCCGCGGCGTGTCCGCGGCGGAACCTGGCTGACCACATCGGAGTCGAATGAAATCAGGCCCGCTGCATCTTTTTGGCGCATGGCCAGATAGGCCAGGGCGGCCGCCAGGTAGCGGGCATAATCGAGCTTGGATACACTGTGACTGCTGAAAGCCATGCTTTTGCTGACATCCATCAAAATGTACAACTGAGTGTTGGTGTCTCCCTCGTACTTTTTGACGTAAAAGCGATCGGTTCTGGCATAGACCGTCCAGTCCACTAGTCGAGGATCATCACCCGGCGCGTATTCCCGATATTCGGCAAAGTCCAGACTGAAGCCATGATAAGGGGAGTGATGCAGGCCGGTCAGGAATCCCTCCACCACGGTCTTGGCGATCAACTGCAGATCTCTGATGCGAGACAGCACCTGGGGATCGATGAATCGGTTGGAATCTGCAGTTCTGATCATTTCAAAGCCCCGATTGCGGGGGGGGGACGGCTTTCAGTAGTCGGTCGACGATATCCTCTGGCGTGATTCCCTCCGACTCGGCATGAAAGTTGGTCAGGATACGATGACGCAGCACGGGCTTGGCCAGAGCTTGAATGTCTTCGGTGGAAACGGTGTAGCGCCCTTTCAAAAGGGCTCGCACTTTTCCTCCCAAGACCATAAATTGCGAGGCCCGCAGGCTGGCACCGTACCTCACCCACTCGTTGATGAAGTCCTGCTTCGCCTCACCGGGTCGAGTGCTGCCTGTGAGTTGGACCGCGTAGCGCACGATCTCTTCGTTGGCTGGGATTTTTTTCACAAGTTCCTGATAGCGGAGAATTTCTTTGCCCGAAACCACCTGGGTAATCTCCTTTGCCGGTTCACCCGTGGTTTTTGTGACCACCTTGATTTCCTCGGCTTCGGGAAGATAATCAATCATGATGTTGAACATGAACCGGTCCAGCTGGGCTTCAGGCAGGGGATAGGTTCCCTCCAGTTCAATCGGGTTCTGGGTGGCCAGGACGAAGAAGGGGGGATCCAGCGGGTAGGTGATTCCCCGGGTTGTGACTTCTCGTTCCTGCATCGCTTCCAGCAAAGCCGCCTGAGTTTTGGGTGGCGTGCGATTGATTTCATCGGCCAGAATGACATTGGCAAAAACGGGACCGGGAACAAATTCCAAACGGCGACGACCCGTGGCAGGATCTTCCTCGATGATCTCGGTCCCGGTAATGTCGGTGGGCATCAGATCCGGAGTGAACTGAATGCGTTTGAAGGTCAGTCCCAGGGTCTGGGACACACTGTGGACCAGGAGCGTCTTGGCCAGCCCGGGAAGTCCCGTGATGAGGCAATGTCCCCCCACATAAAGTGAGATCAAAACCTGCTCGATGACTTCGTCCTGGCCGACGATGACTTTCCGCAGTTCCTGAAGGATTTTCTTCTGCGAATCTAGCATCTCCTCAACCAGCGCCTGAATGCCACCTTCTTCAGCTTGCTTTACTTCTGCCATGTCGTCTCCTTACGTCGAAATTCCAAATTCCAAATTCCAAATTCAAAACTCAGTGCGTTAGTCCATAAATAATGTAGTTCACTCCAAACTTGAAGGCTTCATTAGAGAGGTTGACGGGCGTGAAGGACTCATCGGCCCATTCCCAATAGTCTCCGATGTCGTTGTTGTAGTTGGCCACGGCCAAAAGCCGCTTCTGTTCATCGAACATGCCGTAAAACCTGGGCTTGCCCGGAACAGCATAGGGTGGAACCATGTCCAGTGTTTCGATGTCGTAAAAGCAGTGAAAGATCGGATCCTCTAAGGTCAGCTCTTGAAAGTTCCGCTCAGGCAGGACTTTCTTCATGGCAGCGGTCAGGTTTTCCCATTCCTGAATTCCGCGGAAATCATCAAAGATGACAAAGCCGCCTCGAGAGAGGTAGGCCCGAAGATTAGCAGCTTCTTCATCGGTGATGTTCCAATATCCAGGCTCACTGACATAGAGAATGGGGTAATTCATGATCAGGGGATCGTCCATATCCAGAACCAGATAGGAATTGGGTGTGGTTTGTATGGATGTGACTTCCAGCAGGATCTTCAAGAAGTTCTTCTCGGCCCGAGGGTAGTCATGGGCCCAGGGCGGGGGGCCCCAACTTCCCATGCCCAAGAAGTCCACATACCCGTTGTAACGGATGCGGGCGAATTGAAAGAGGTTCACATCACCGGGGTCTCGGGCAGGATCCACTTCGTCCAGACTCAGGATGGGCATCACGGAACCGGAAAGGATCAGAAGAGCCAGTGCCCAAGCGAAGAGGTGTTTCATTGTCGAACCAGTTTCAAAAGCAGTGTCTGTGCCTCTGGGTAAGCCGGTGCAATCTCCAAAGACAGAAGCACGTGATTGCGGGCACCTTGTCGGTCTCCCGATTCAAATAGAGCCTGTGCCAGTCTATAGTGAGCTGCCGCCCCGTCAACAGGACTGAGACTCAAAAACACGGTGTATTCCCGCACCGCCTTCTCCGTTTCGTTCAACCGCAAATAGAGATCTCCCAGCTGTTGATGGGTCTCCGGTTGAAGGGGATCCACGTACATGACTTCTTCCAGGTATTTTGCCGCCTCTTGAGGCTGATCCCTGTCGGAAAGCAGACTCGCGATCCGGTGAGCGTTCTCAGCGAACTGAGGTGCGGCGCGCCACCAACTCTGAAGCACCTCCACGAGCTTGTCGACTTGCCCGGTCTCTTCATAGATCCGGGTCAAAATGTCATAGGGACTTCCTCTTGCTGCCTGTGTAGGGAGGATCTCCAAAGCCTTTTCCAGGTAGGGAATCGCTTCCTCCTGGCGACCGGCTGATTTCAGTTGGGTTCCCAAGCGCAGGTTGAGAAAATAATTCTCTGGAGCAGCTTGCCAGGCTTGTAGCAAGGTCTCCAGATCGGTTTCCGACTCAGCCTCGCCTTCTCCTTCTTCTTCCTGTCCAACTCCACCGGGAAGCAGGTGCACCAGTGTGAAGTTTTCGGGAGCCGCCAGCTTGCTCACAAGCGGTTTCAAGGTTTCTTCCATTTCCTGGCGAAACTGACCATCGATCTCTTCCACCGAGGCACCCAGGACCTGTTGAAACACCTCCTCTGTGGAAAGTCCCTGGCCGAAGGCTTTCAGCATCGCTGAAAGGCTCTCGAACCCATATCCAGAGACCAGAAACTCACAGATCCATCCAGCCTGGAAGTAGGCAATGGAGAGGGCCTGTCCTGATTCGGGTCGTTCAAAACCGGAGTTCAGATCTTTCAGGGGGAGCAAGACGTCTTCCTTATAAGCCTGCACGAAGCCGACGTTGAGATAGTCCCCCCATCCTTCGCCTGCCTGGCGTTCCTCCATCATGGAAATGCCCTCTGTGAACCATCTGGGGACTTTTTCATTGCTCAGGGAGAGGGTCACCACATGGGCGAGCTCATGCCAGAGTGTGGAGCCCCAATGGAATTCTCCTCTGGGCCGCGCCGAGGGAGAATCCATAGCCACGATTCGTCCAAAGGTGGCGCCCAGCGCCCCCAGTCCCGGAAGTCCCATGGTTCGAACAGCGAAGTCTTCATGATCGGGAAACATTTCAAAAACGTACTTGCCCGAGACCTGGTGGTTATATTTCAGCTCCAATGTCCTCAAGCTTCTCTCTGCCAGTTCCTCCACATAGGGCTTGAGGGCAACAGCCTCCTTTTCATGCAACTTGATTCGAAAATGTGGGGTTTCGAAACGGACAAAGCGATCGAAACTATCCAGAAGTCTCAGAGTGTTGACCGTCCAGATGTTAAAGGGATCGTTGGCGTAGGCGACCTCCAGGATTCGCTTGCCCTCTTCTTCTTCGCCCAATCGAAGCAATGCGATACCCAGGGAGGCACGGGCCGACTCCTGCTGGGGATTTCGCTGCAGCGCTTCTCGATAAAACTCGGCCGCCTCTGTCAGGAGCCGGTTGCGGTTGGCAAGATCCCCCAGTGTTTCGAACAGATCGCCATCGTTGGGATTGATCTTCAAGATCCGTTGCTGGCGCTTTTCAAATTCTTGGATTTCTCCCCGGAAATATTCATAGGCACACTCGAGCTCCAGTAGAGGAAGGAAAAGTTTGTTTTTCTTGAGCCCCTTTTCGATCCAGTCCTGGGCTTCCTTCCAGTTCTTGTCCTCTATCGCCAGCAAGGTCTTGAAGGCAAAGGCTTGTAGATTTTGGGGATTCAACTCGAGCGCTTGGGCAAGGGCCTCGGTAACACCCGGACGGAACTGGCCTTTCAGGGCCTGGGACAACCCCACATAGGCTGCGTCCACTCCCCAGCGGAAGTATTCTGAAGAGGACTGGTCCATGGCCTGGATCCCATCTCGGAAGATCAATTCGGCTTCAGCGGCATTGTACTTCTTCAGGTAGAGGTTGCCCCAGTCGACAAACAGCGAAACAGAGACGGGTTGGACTTCTGCAGCTTCGATGAAAATCCGGTTGGCGTCCTGCCACAACCTCAATTGCCAGGCCGCATAGGCAGCCTGCCCGATTTCCTCGGAAGTGTTCAACTGTCCGGATTGGTAAAGACCCAGCAACCTGCGCGAGTAGCTCTGGGCTTCATCTCTTCTCCCTTCCCGTTGGGTCAACTCCACCAGAAGTCGCAACACATGGGGATCCGAAAAGGAGGAGCTTTTCAACCGCTTTTCCGCCCTGTCGTAGCGGCCCTCCTGCATGAACTCCTGGACCTCGGTCAGCAATTTGATGGGCGCTCGCTCGGGTAAAGAACCCACTTGAGAAGCAAAAGCGGTCGAGAATGTGAAAAAGATCAGGACCAACTGCTTCACAGTTCACCCTCCATCTCGGCGATGCTTTCATTGAGGATGGCCAACTTCACCAGAAGCTCTTCCAGGGCACGGTAATATTCATTTTCGGGCATCTGGTTTTTGCGAAACTTTAAATCTTCGATTTCCCGTTCGAGTTCCACCCCTCGCGAAGCCAACTCCCGCGCTTCCCGGGTGCGGTACGGTTGGTCAGTCGCTCGGGAAAGATAAGCCGTGGAGGCGAGAAGCGTTCCTTGGTTGCCTGGGTGGGTTTCCAGGATGGTTTTCTTTTCCAGGAGAACCTGGCCGTTGTCCTGCAAAGTGGAGTGTTCTGTTTGAATTCGTCCCTTTTCTTCGAACCAGGCAGCCACCTTCTGATGGCTGAAAAGAAATGCTTCCAGGAGCGACACCTTGGCATTTTTATCGGTGTCGGCTTCCTCCGAGGTTAACGCCTCCAGGAAAAAGGACATAAACAAGGGAGGTTGCCTTTCCGTTGCACTCTTGGTGGCTGTCACGATGACCCGATTCTTCTGGCCCAACTGGGAAGCGAGGGTGCCGCTAGAGCTGGTGGCGGCGACCAGATAGGTTCTGGTCTCACCCAGCCCGTCGAAAAATTTTTGGATCTCCTGATCCGTCAAGTCGGGGCCTGAGATATTGAACTTGTAATTTCGGTTGTCGTGGGTGGCATGTCCAATCAAGAAAAGCCACAGCTCCTGTGGGGGAGGAGATGAGGAGATTTGCTCAAAGAGTTGAAGAATATCGGTCTTTTTCTTCTCGCGACCATCGAGGCGATAAACGACGCTCTCAAGCTCATCTTGAAAGTGTGCTTCCGTTGCCAGACCCCAGCTGAGAAAATTCTCCTCGTACTCCGGCATTCCACCCAGTCCGGTAATGATGATGCAGACCGTCTCACCCTGGGCTAGCCCCTGTGGGGCAGCGACGGAGGTGAGCAAAAAGAAAAAAGAAAAAAGAGAGAAAGAGCCAATCCTCATGTTTTGCTAGATCATCCCTTCTCGTCTGCGAAGAATCCACTCGCCAAAAAGTAAAGCCATGAGCAGCAGCAAATTGAACGGCATATCCCAGAGATCCAGCACTTCGATGACGGATGTTTGAGATTGAGTGTATAGAATTTCCTCCGGTAATCTTTCGACGTCGGAAGCCGTGTAGTAGTTGCCTCCCGTTTCCTGTGCCAGCTTCTCCAGAAAGTCCTTCTTCTGGAATGCCTCAAAGTATTCTCGTGAACCGGTGGAGGTCAGAAAGAAAGTTTTGGCTTGCCGGTCTTGATCGCTTTCGGCAAGAGCACTGGCTGTGGCCTTGACCTCAACTGCATAGAAGCCATCCTCGTGAGGGGTCAACTGGCCCCTGTAGATTCCATCCTCCTGAGCATCCCATTGAAGGGGTAACGTGAAAACCTCTCCGGAGGGAGAAGTAATGGTGGCTTCAACACGGGCATCATTGATTCGATTGAAAGCCTTGTCGCTCACCTCGGCTCGAAGATCGACCACCTCGTTTTGAGAGTAGACCTCGCGTTTCGTTTCCAGGGTGATGGGATTCTTTGCCGAACGGACCAGCCAGCGCAGCATCTGTCTCCAAAAGGTCTCGTGCTTTTGATCCTTCTGATCCTCAAGCATCTGCCAGCGCCAGCTGCTGCCGGTTAAAAGGGCCAGGGTGTGTCCGCGGCCGTATCGCTGAAAAACGACCAGCGGAATCCCAGGCTGGTCGGGATCCAGACTCGAAGAGGTGTCCAGCCGGGCCAGAACCGTTGCTCCCGATTTGATGTCTCTAACAACATTCCAATCCGTCAGTACGGGAATCTCATCCCATTCCGAAGCGTTGTTCCCTTCTATGGAGGAGAGCTGCAGGGCCGGATGGTTCAATCCTTGATCGGTCAATCGCAGCTTGCTTTCCCCCTGGGCATAAATGGATTCGGAGCCGGAACGCTCTTCATCACTGGCTTGCAGCCAGACCGGAAGGATTTCCTCAATGGGGGTGTTCTGATATTGGCCGGAAGCAAAGGAAGAACTGCCCCCTAACATCATGAACCCGCCCCCCCGCTTGCCTACGAAATCACGCACCATTTCCATCTGTGGGTAAGTAAAGAAGGAGGATTCAACACTCCCAAAAAGGATGCCCTGGTACTGGAAGAGCTCTTCTCTTTCTGAGGGAAAGCCGGCTGCCAGGGTGGTCTCTTCTTCGATTCCCTGACGATAAAACTTATTGAGGGCGGTTCGCAGCAATGTGACCAGACGAACGTTCTTGTCTTCCGCCATGGCCCGGCGGATAAATTTGTATTCCCAGCGCGGATGCCCTTCTACATAGAGAATTCGGGCAGACAGGTTTTGAACATCGATAATGGTGGTTCGCGTGTTATTCTCCAGGATCTCTTCGCCTTCCAAGGGCTTTAGAGAGAAGTGATAGCTCTTGATTCCCTCCGATTTGGGTATGATTTTCACCTCGGTAGTAAAGGTGTCGGAATCTCGGGGAAAGTGAACCTCCTTGGTCTGTACTAGAGTGTTTCCCTCTCGAACTTCGAGGCGGCCGCGGCTGCCACCAAAACCGCTGTGACGGAAAGTAACCCGGGCAACCGAGAGCGTCTCGGGTACCGAAACTCGGGGTACACTGACATGGGTGATCTCCACATCCCTGCTCAAGGACTCAGGACCCAGACCGATGGTGTGAATGGGGATCTGGCGGGCCTTCAATTCGGCAAGGACTTCCTGGAAGTCTCGGTAGCTGTTGTCTGAGCCGTCCGTGAACAGGAGAATCCCGGCAAGGGGTAAGTTTTTGGTTTCCGTCAGTACCCCTTCCATTCCTTTGACGATGTTGGTCTGATCTCCCTTCCAGTCCAGTTCCATAGACTCTTCAACTCTTCGAACCTGCGAATCGAACTGAAAAAGGCGCACATAAAATTTCTCATCCAGAGCCTTCAGAAAGTCGGATTCCTCAGTAAGCAGTTCCTGTGCCTTCTGGCCTCTGGGCTGGTTGGTTTCGGTGGGGATGCCCATGCTTCGCGAATTGTCCACCAGAATGGCCAGCAGATTTTCTTTGGGAACAAGCCGGGAAAGGACCAATCCCGGCCTCATGCACAACAGGAACAGAGCCAGAAAGAACGCGCAGCGAAGAGCAAGCAGTCCCCAGCCTGCCCTCTTACCCTTCACTTGCAGCAACTTGTGGCGATAGACCAGGAAAAGCAGGGCCGCAAGCGATACGATCAGCAGTCCAATGGTCCAGTAGCTCAGGACCCACTGGAAAGTGAATTCGCCCCGCTGAAAAAAGAAAGGTCGGTATTTGAATAAAAAGGTGAATAGATTTTCCATGGTCGACCGTGGTCCACTGATCGAAACCGGTGATCCCTCATCATACCAGGGTTTTCCCGCAAGATAGAACCGTATTGGGCAGGATCATCAACGAAATAGGGTAGCCCGGATTATGCATAGTCCGGGCTAAGCAACGGGAGGTGCCGTACCCCTTTTGTTATCCCTCTTACCGCTTTGAAACCAGCCAGACAATGATTCCTATGGGAATGGCGATACAGGTGATCAAAACCCAAAAGGCGAACAATGTATCGGTGACAGGAACTTCCACCATGTACATCCCCGTTCCGATACATAACCAAAAGAACCAGCGTGTCATTTTCTACTTCGCCATCGGTCATTCTCTAGAGGACCACCCAGGATCCGCGAGTCTGGTCGAAATTATAGTCGGGAACCCTGGCTTGTTGACCCTCCTGAGCCCGCTAGGGTAACCTTCCCGCGTAGAAGTGGGAAGGAAAATGATGCCGTTGACACCCGAGAATTCGCCCTCTCAAATTCGTGTGGCGCTGGCTGGCCTAGGAACGGTGGGTCAAGGTGTGGTGCGACTGTTACAAGAAGAAGGGGCCCGCTATCGTCGAAGCTTGGGACTCGATTTACGGCTGGTGTTGATTCTGGACAGGAGTCACCGCCAAAAAGATACCTCCTGGATCTCATCGGATGTGAAGTTTACGGATTCTCTGGACGACTTTCTGGAGACCCCTTCAGATGTCATCGTGGAACTGATCGGAGGTCAGGACCCGGCCGATCAGATCATTCGTGCTGGTCTGGAAGAAGGTAAAAGTGTGGTCACTGCCAACAAGCTGCTGATGGCCCGTTTGGGTCCCGAGTATTTGAAGCTGGCGGCCCAGAGGAATGCCTATTTGGGATTTGAAGCCTCGGTGGCTGGGGGGATCCCGATCATCCAGATGGTGACTCGTTCTATTTTTCCCGACCGGATCTCACAGGTGCGAGGAATCCTCAACGGCACCAGTAATTTTATTCTTTCGGAGATGGCCGATGGTGGCAGCGATTACCAGGATGCTCTCACCCGGGCCCAATCCCTGGGTTATGCAGAGGCCGATCCTTCCTTGGATGTCTCAGGAGGAGATGCCCGGGACAAACTGGCGATCCTGAGCGCGCTTTGTTTTCATACCGCAGTCGATCCCGAGCAGATCCCCACACAGGGTGTGACCGAGATTACCCCGGTCGATTTTCTTTATGCTCGGCGCCTGGATGCAACCATCAAGTTGCTGGGGGTGGCCACAAACGACGGTCCAAAGCCAACTTTGCGTGTGGCTCCGTTTTTGATTGACAATGGGCTCCCATTATCGAAGATCTCAGGGGTCCTCAATGCGGTGGAGGTCACGGGAGCGACGCTAGGGTCGGTGCTCATCAGCGGGAAGGGTGCCGGCGAAGGGCCGACTGCTGTCTCCGTTGTGGCGGACATCTTGGAGGCAGCACGGCAGACAAGGAGCATCTCCCAGGCCATACCTTCCGAGTCCGGTTCTGAAGCCGAGCCGTCTGACCCGGCAGTCAGCAGCGACTGCGATGAGAGCTATCCTTTCTATTTGCGCTTTTTTATCAAGGACCGTCCGGGCGTCATTTCGACCGTTGCCCAGATCCTGGGTGAGAGAAACATCAGTATTGACCTGGTTCTGCAGGAAAAGTGGGCCGATCGATCGAATTACCCCTTTGTCATCACGGTCGAACCCACGCGTTTTTCCTCCATGCGAGAAGCGGTCGATGAGATGAAGAAGCTGGACTTCAACCGCGCTGACCCTTTAGCTCTCCCTGTGCTGAAGGAATAAGTTATAATTTCTGGTTTTAGGGCGGTGTAGCTCAGGGGTTAGAGCAAGCGGCTCATATCCGCTTTGTCGGGGGTTCGAATCCCTCCACCGCTAGAGTATCCCTTCGCTTCCGAGGGCGTCACAGCTGTTCTTGAGGAAACGATGAAACCATATTTCCGGCCTCGTCGATTGCGCGAGAATCCGATTTTGAGAAGGATGGTCCAGGAGACTCGGCTCTCAGTGGATCAGCTGATCTATCCTGTTTTTGTACGCGAGGGAAAGGGGATTCGGGAAGAAATTCCTTCTATGCCCGGGCAGTACCGCTTCTCCCTGGACACATTGGTCGAGGAACTGCAGTCGGTCACAGAACTCTCGATTCCAGCCGTGATCCTTTTTGGTATTCCCGCCCAAGAGAAGAAAGACCCTGTGGGAAGTGCGGGTTATGCTCGAGATGGGGTTGTTTGCCAAGCCCTGGAGGTGGCTCGAAAGAAGGTTCCTGAATTACTTTTGATCGCCGATGTGTGTCTCTGTGAATACACCGACCACGGACACTGTGGCATCGTCAAGGAAGGTCCTGTGGAGGGTCAGGGAATCGTCCACAACGATGAGACATTGGAGATCCTGGCCCAAGCAGCGCTGGCTTATGCTCAGGCCGGTGCCCATGTGGTTGCCCCATCGGACATGATGGACGGCCGAGTTGGGGCCATTCGAGAAGCCTTGGATGAGGAGCAATTGGAACATATTCCCATTCTTTCCTACGCGGCCAAGTATGCCTCCGCCTTTTACGGTCCTTTTCGAGAGGCTGCCGAATCTGTTCCCCAGTTCGGGGATCGGAAGAGCTACCAGATGGATCCGGCCAACTCTCGCGAAGCCCTGAAGGAAGTGGAACTCGATCTGGAGGAGGGTGCAGACATCGTTATGGTCAAGCCGGCCATGCCCTATCTCGACGTCATTTTTCAGGTTCGCCAGATGACGACCGTCCCCTTAGCGGCTTATCAGGTGAGTGGAGAGTATTCCGCCTTGTGTGCTGCCTTCTCCCAAAACTGGTTACAGCGGGAGGCCACTTTGATGGAGACCCTGATGGCGATTCGCCGGGCTGGAGCCGATCTGATTCTCACCTACTTCGCCAAGGAAGCGGCCCAGATTCTCAAAAAGGGTTAGTTCTCGCCCCCTACACGAGAAACCTGGGTCAGTCGATTCTTGACTAAGCTGGGATATTCATAGGTTTTCGTAACGAAGTGCCGCAAGCGCCGCGATGACAAGGCGTGCGAGGGGCACCCGCTTGCGGGTCGCGCAGTCAGCGCGGATGATTGCGGCACTTCAGTAGAAAATTTAGGAATGATCCCGGCTTGGGGTTAGTTGGCGCCTTGAGCTCCAACCTTCTCATAAGTTGTGGTGAGCATACCGTCGACCGTCTCTTCCACCTTCTCCAGAGGCTGGTCCTTCACAGTGGCAATCTCGGAGACAACCAATTGGCGGGCACGGTCAAACATCTTCTTTTCGCGAAAGGAAAGACTTTTTTGAAAACTCAAGAAGAAGAGGTTCTTCAAGACCTCGGCGACCTCGAAGATCGATCCTGAGTTCATTCTCTCCACATTGTCTTTATAACGGTTTTTCCAGTCAGGATTGTGTTCGGCGAAATCTTCCTTGAGGATCTTGAAGAGCTTGCCCACCTGTCTTTTGTCGCAAAGTCTTCGAATCCCCACGCTTTCGACATTGTTCGTCGGGATCATCACCGTGGAGTTGTTGGACACGATCCTGAGCATATAAAACTCTGCCTGGAGACCTGCGATGTCCTTGGTACAAATATCCTCGATAATTCCCACACCCTGATTCGGGTAGATGACTTTTTCGCCAACTTTATACTCCATCCAGCCTCCCTGAGCGGTTAAAAGGTGAGCAGTAATCAGTTTACGCAACGGCAGGCCTTTTGTCAAAGTCGTACTGTTGCGTGACTTTGGAGGTTCCGACCGCACGAAGTCAGGCGGTGGGAATTTGTTTCCGTTCCAGGTTGGACAGATCGAAGGCCTCGTGGAGCGCCCGGATCGCGCTATCTATTTGATCCTCCTGGATGATGCAGGCGATCCGGATCTCCGATGAGCTGATCAGCTGGATATTGATCTGGTTGTCGGCCAGAGCCCGAAACATCCGTGCGGCTACGCCGGGATTGCTGGCCACCCCGGAACCGATGACGGACACCCTGGCGACGTGGGTATCCACTTGAATCGCTTGGGCTTCCACCTCCTTGGACACTCTTTGTAAAACCTCCTGGGAGTGTTGGGCATCCTCCTGAGAGATAATCAGTGAGAAGTCATTGGTTTGATCATGCATAATTCCCTGGATGATCAGCTGAATGTGGATGTTAGCATCGGCCAAGGATTTCGAGATCCTGGCGGCTACGCCGGGTATATCCTTGACCCGCATCAGGGCAATGCGGGCAATTTCGGCATCACCTGTCACGCCGGTGATTGCTACCTTTTCCAAGAGTTCCTCCCTAACAATGGTTGTCCCCGGTCGACGGTGGAAGCTCGACCGTACCTCCAGGGGTATATCATATTTACTGGCAATCTCAACGCAGCGTGGGTGCAGGACGTGAGAACCGGAAGCTGCAAATTCCAACATCTCGTCGTAGCCAATAAAGTCCAGGAGACGAGCGTCAGAGACAATCCGGGGACTGGCGGTAAAGACACCGTCCACGTCCGTGTAAATTTCGCACACGGGAGAATTCAGTGCTGCAGCCAGAGCTGTCGCGGTGGTGTCGGATCCTCCGCGTCCCAAAGTGGTAATTTCCTGATCCGAAGTGATTCCTTGAAAGCCGGCGACGATAACGATGTTTTCTGCTTCCAGTAATTTGTAAATCTTGTCGGTGGCAATCTTTTGAATCCGAGCACGAGAAAAATTCCCATCTGTCAAAATTCCGCACTGAGCCCCGGTCAGAGCGATGGCGTTGGCTCCCAATTCATGGACAGCCATGGCCAGCAATGCGATGGATACCTGCTCGCCGGTGGTCAGAAGCATGTCGAGCTCTCTTGCCCGCGGTCTTGGGGTGATCTGTAAGGCCATACCCAGCAGTTGATCGGTGGTCTTGGCCATGGCCGATACCACCACCAGTTGGGGTATTCCTTGCTGGTGCTCGGATGCCAGATCCTGAGCTACGGAACGAATGGACTCAACGGACCCGACGGAGGTGCCGCCATACTTCTTCACCTTGACGGGCAGGTCGATCATGCAGTCGCCCCGACCGGGAGAGCCGGCTGTCCCTCATACCATTCACGAAAGATTCTCAAATTGGGTCGTAGGGTCACATCGACTTCAAAGGGAGACTCGAAGACATCGAGGGTCTTGTACCCATTTCCGGTAATGGCCACCACGATGGTTTCCTCAGGATTGATGCGCTCTTGCCTGAGCAGTTTGATCGTTACCGCCAGCGTGGTCCCGCCGGCGGGTTCCGTGAAGATCCCTTCTTTTTCCGCCAGCAGTTCGATGGCCTCCAGGATCTCGCTGTCGGTGGCCATCTCTCCCCAACCACCCGACTTGCGGACTTCCTGAAGGACGTAAATCCCGTCTGCCGGGTTACCAATGGCAATGGACTTGGCCAGGGTCCTGGGTTTTTCTGGATTGATGAAATCCAGGCCCTGGTGGAGCGATCGAATAACAGGGGCACAGCCCTCTGCCTGAGCACAATAGATCCGGCATTTTCCCTTCACCCATCCCAGGTCAGTGAACTCCTGAAAGGCCCGGGCAACTTTGGGCAGGAGCGTTCCGCCGGCAGTGGGCAGGATAAGGTGGTCCGGAAGTCTCCAGCCCAGTTGCTCCGCAATTTCATAGCCCATCGTTTTGGCACCTTCGGTGTAGTAGGGTCTCAGATTGACGTTTACGAATCCCCACCCGTAATGGTCGCCAATCTCAGCGCACAGGCGGTTCACGTCGTCGTAATTTCCCTCCAGTGCCACCACTCTTGGCTTGCAGATGAGCGAGCCGCTGATCTTGGCCGCTTCAATGTCCTGGGGAATGAAAAGCAAGCAGGGGAAACCGGCCTGAGCGCAGTGGGCTGCAACTGCGTTGGCTAGATTTCCCGTTGAGGCACAGGAAAACACGCTATAACCCAATTCGGCGCCTCGACTCAAAGCAACGGGAACCACCCGGTCCTTGTAAGAGAGAGTGGGGCGGTTCACGGAATCGTCCTTCAAATACAGTTCCTTGACCCCTAGATGCTCGGCCAGCCGTCTGGATTTCACCAGAGGTGTATAGCCCGAATGGAAGCCGGAAATGGGCTCTCCAATCACAGGAAGCAGCTCCCGATAGCGCCAGAGATTTGGTTCACGCTGGCTGATGATTTTCGGATTCAAATGGGACTGGATTTTGGAGTAATCGTAGCTGACTTCCAGGGGACCAAAGCACTCCAGACAGACGAAGCTTCGATCGGCCGGATAGCAGGTTCCACACTCTTTGCACTCTAAACCTTTGAGGTAACTCATAGAGTTGTGCTCCTTTCTCTGAAACCGGCTTTCCGATTCCATCAGAGGACAGGAGTGGACACCAGGTCCAAGCTGAAAAGAAAAAGCCCTTTCTGGCAAGAAAGGGCCTCGACAGTTTCGATGCCGAACTTATCTTCCAGATTGTCCTGTGGGAATTAGCACCAAGCCCATGGGGGCTGGTTGCTGTGGAATCAACGGGCCCTCTCCCTCCGCCACTCCTGATAAGTCCATGTGATAATACGACCACTTCAGTTATTCTGTCAAGGATGGAAAAGACGGTGAGGCCTTTCACAAGAGGGGTGTTGCAGACCCTTCAACGATATCAACTGCTCACAGAGGGAGATCATACCCTGGTGGCGCTTTCGGGAGGTCCCGACTCTGTGGCGCTGCTCCTGGTCTTACAGGAGCTCCGGGACAGGTTGTCACTGGATCTGTCCGCAGCCCACCTGAACCACCAGTTGAGGGGAGAAGAATCGGAGCAGGATGAGCAGTTTGTCCAGGACCTGTGCCGAAAACTCGCCATTCCCATCGAGGTCAGGCGCGTCGATACCCGGCAGGCCGTGAGAGAAAGTGGTGAAAACCTGGAAAGTTGCGCACGCCGACTCCGCTACGATTTTCTCTTTGAGGTGGCCGGGAGGCAAGAGAGTCGAGTGGCAACGGGACATACGCTGAATGATCAGGCGGAAACCTTCTTGATGAAACTGGTTCGAGGATCTGGCCCGGCGGGTCTTTCCGGAATCTCTCCACTACGCGTCAACTGGATGGGAACTCCCGGAACCTCCCTCTCCGTCACCGTGGTGAGACCGCTGCTGGGAACCTTGCGCCAGGATGTTCTGGACTACCTGGAAGATCAAAACCAGACTTACCGGATCGATTCGTCGAATCAAGATCTCAGTCGGGATCGAAATTGGGTCCGTCACCGCCTGATCCCCCTGTTGCAGGAGAGACTGAATCCGGCTTTGCTTGAGACTTTGCAAAGAAGCACCGAGCTTTTTGGAGAAGTTGAGGATTTCTTGGGCCGGCAGGGGAAAGAGGCTTTCAATCGGTGCCGATCAGGAGGGGATCAAGAAACAAGGCTGCGCATCAGCGGGCTGGAAGATTTACCCGCCATTATTGCAAAGGAGGTCATTCGAAGAGCCATAGCGACCTCTAAAGGGAATCTCCGAGATATCAACTTAAAGCATGTTGAGCAGGTTCTCCAGCTGAGTCGCATCACCAGTGGAAAGGAGATCCATTTACCGGGAGGGTTAAGGGTGCAGCGAGAATTTGAAGAGTTGCGGTTTACCCTTGAGCCATCCCCCGGTCCCTTTTCCTATCCCTTGAAGGTGCCTGGAGAAATCTACATCAAGGAAACGTCGAAATGTGTCGAGGCGCGAACGGGCCACCGGCGTAAAGAGAGGAAGGGAGAACCAGAGCCAGAGAAAGAAGGCCAGGGCAATAGAGCGGGATCTGTTTGGATCAAGTGGAGCGGGGAGAGCCTGACCGTTCGCAGTCGGCGGCCGGGAGATATGTACCGAATTTCCTTGAAGTCAGGGGAAAAAAAACTGAAGGAATTGTTTCAAATGGACCGAATTCCAAAGAGCCAACGAGACCGGTTGGTGGTGGTTGAAGGGGACAACGAAATTATCTGGGTGGAAGGATTTCCTGTTCAGCCGAAATATCGAGTTTCCCCGAGCGCTGCCCGAGCCTTGGAAATTCGGTTGCGTCATGAAACTTCCGGTGTGGAAGAGCCTCTAAAGGAACGAGGAAAGAAGGTGGAAAAATGAAACCCGTCGAAACCCAGACACGTAAAAGGATTAGGGGAAGCTTGGGCGGTTTGCCCATTTGGATATCGGGGGCTGAATAGCCTATAATAGAAGAGTTAGAGCGTTGAGACGGGCTGACTCTAGCCCGGATTATGCATAGTCCGGGCTAAGCTTCCGTCGGAAGGTCATAGGCGTTGAATACCACAGCGAAAAACGTTTTTCTCTGGATCGTTATTATTGTTGCCGTCGTCGTGCTGTGGAATTTTCTCAACACCGCGCGCAGCGGAAACGTCGACGAGGTGAACTACTCTGAATTCACCTCTATGGTCAAAGACGACAGAATTAGAAGCTATCCCACCTCTCCCGTCACCTTGAGCGGAAATGAAGTCGAAGGTAAATACCTCGATTCTTCCACTGACACAGAGCGTAAGTTCCGGGTCATCATTCCCAAGGGATCCGAAGAGACCATTGCCAATACCCTGAATGAAAAGGACATCATCGTCAAAGTCAACGATGATGACCAGAACTCTTTTGTGTACATGCTCCTGACCTCCTGGTTTCCCATTATTCTGTTCGTGGGTTTCTGGATCTTTCTCATGCGCCAGATGCAGAGCGGTGGGAACAAGGCACTTTCCTTCGGGAAGAGCCGGGCCAAGCTATCGACGAACCAACAGAAGAAGGTGACCTTCAAGGATGTGGCTGGTGTCGAGGAAGCGAAGGAGGAACTTCAAGAGATCATTGAGTTCCTGAAAGAACCTCAGAAATTCCAGAAGTTGGGTGGACGAATCCCCAAGGGTGTACTTCTGATGGGCCCTCCCGGGACGGGGAAAACTCTTTTGGCCCGGGCCATCGCAGGAGAAGCCAGCGTTCCCTTTTTCAGCATCAGCGGATCTGATTTTGTGGAGATGTTTGTCGGCGTGGGAGCGAGTCGGGTTAGAGACCTTTTTGAGCAAGGAAAGAAGAATGCTCCCTGCATCATCTTTATTGATGAAATTGACGCCGTTGGACGGCATCGTGGTGCCGGTTTGGGAGGAGGGCACGACGAACGAGAACAGACCCTGAATCAATTGCTGGTCGAAATGGACGGGTTCGAATCCAACGAGGGAGTGATTCTCATTGCTGCGACCAACCGTCCCGATGTACTGGATCCTGCTCTTATGCGCCCAGGTCGTTTCGATCGTGAAGTTGTGGTGACGTTGCCCGATATCAAGGGAAGGGAAGGCATCCTCAAGGTCCACACTCGACGGATTCCGTTTGCAAAGGACGTGGATATCTCGATTCTTGCTCGAGGGACTCCTGGAATGTCCGGAGCCCAGCTGGCCAATCTGGTCAATGAGGCCGCACTGAATGCGGCTAGATTCGACCACAAGTCTGTGGCCATGGCGGATTTTGAAGAGGCCAAAGACAAGGTGTTGATGGGCAAAGAGCGAAAATCCATGATCATGAGTGACGCGGAGAAGCGCAATACCGCCTACCATGAGGCGGGTCATGCGCTTGCGGCTCATCTGCTTCCTGACGCAGATCCGCTGCACAAAGTCACCATTATCCCTCGGGGAAGGGCCTTGGGTGTGACCATGCAGCTCCCCGAGGAAGATAAGTACAGCTACACCAGGGAATATATGGAAGCTTCCCTGACGATTCTGTTGGCAGGGCGAGTTGCGGAAGAACTCGTTCTTGGAAGCTGCACAACAGGTGCCTCCAATGATCTGGAACGGGTAACGGAGCGAGCCCGTAAGATGGTTTGTGAGTGGGGCATGAGCGAAGAAATAGGACCCTTGACCTACGGTAAGAAGGAAGAACAGATTTTCCTGGGCAGGGAAATCGCACAGCACCAGGATTACAGTGAAAACACTGCGATGCAAATTGACAAGGAAGTCAAGAAGGTTGTGATGGCGGCCTACGCCGAGGCCACAAAGCTTTTGGAAGAAAACCGGGATGACCTGATTCTAGTGGCGGAAGCCTTGTTAGAGTACGAAACCCTGGATGGGAATGAAGTCAAAGCAGTTCTCAAGGGCGAAAAGATCCACCGGGAAGTCGAAGTTGAGCCTCCTGATGCACCAGAGCCTGAGCAAGAGGAGAAGGAGCAGGAAAAGTCGCTGCCGTCTCTGGTCAATCCTGACGAGCGCCCAGCCCCCGCGTGAGCAAGGATACTCTTACTTTTTCTTCGTGGCCCAGTGGCACGATTGGCTCCGATGTGTCCATGTCCAGAAGAGCCTATGTTCTGCGGGCCCGCGATAAAAGCCTGGAACTTGGAAGATGCACCCGGGTCATGGGAGTCGTCAATATTACTCCCGACTCCTTCTTCGATGGGGGCCGTTTTTTCGAGCGTTCAAAAGCAGTGGAATGTTGTCTGCAGTTGGTTGAGAGTGGTGCCGATATCATCGATCTGGGCGGGGAATCCTCCCGACCTGGCGCCGAGCCGATATCCGTCCAGGAAGAACTGGAACGGGTTTTACCGGTACTCCAGGAGGTTCGTAAACAGGTGCCGGTACTCATTTCGGTGGATACCTGCAAATCTGAGGTGGCACGTGAGGCACTCAAAGAAGGAGCAGACATTGTCAACGACATCAGCGCCTTTCGTCTGGATCCGGAAATGCCGCGGGTGGTCAAGGAGTGGGATGCAGCGGTGGTGCTGATGCATATGCGTGGAACCCCTCAGATCATGCAGGAACTCCCACCCAGCGAGGATATCCTGGAAGAGGTTCAGACGGATTTGCAGGCAGCGGTGTCGAAGGCCTCCGAAAACGGCATTCCGGAGGAGAGCATCATCATCGATCCAGGTATTGGTTTCGGCAAAACGGTTGAAGATAACTGCAGGATCTTGAACCGGTTATCGTTTCTCGAGAGCTTTGATTTACCGGTGCTGGTCGGAACTTCTCGAAAGAGTTTCCTGGGCGGTATTCTGGACATCCCCGCTCAAGATCGAATCTGGGGTAGCGCGGCCTCTGTGGCCGTTGCCATCATGCGGGGAGCCCACATCGTGAGATTGCATGATGTGGCAGAGATGAACCAGGTTGCCCAGATCACGGACGCCATCCTGACGGAAGGTCGTTTGCAATAATGGCCGATTTTCAACTTCAGATCTGGGATATCATCGATATTTTGGTGATCGCCTTCATCCTCTATCAGGTCCTGCTCCTGATCAAGGGCACCCGAGGATGGCAGATGACGCTGGGGATTACCTCCCTGTTTTTCTTTTACTACCTGAGCCGGTTCATGGAGTTGAGGACCATCGAATGGTTGTTGGCCAATTTTTTCACCTACTTTATCTTTGCCCTGATTGTCATTTTTCAGTCAGAGATTCGAAGGGGACTGGCTCAAATCGGAAGGGGACGTTTTATCCTGAGACTCACGGGTAAAAGACCTGAGAAACAGTTTGACGAGATCATACTGGCTGCCACCACTCTCTCCAGCCAGAGAATAGGAGCGCTGATCGTTATCGAAAGAGAGATTGGACTGAAAAATTACATCGAATGCGGGATTAAGCTGGATGCCTTTTTAACCTACGATCTTCTGGTCACGATTTTCAATCCCAAGACCCCTCTGCACGACGGGGCGGTCATCCTACAGGAGAACCGGATCAGTGCGGCCGCATGCTTTTTACCCCTGACTCTGGATCCCTACCTGAGTAAGGAATTGGGGACTCGGCACCGCGCTGCTATCGGGATTACCGAGGAAACCGATGCTGTGGCGGTCGTGGTTTCTGAAGAAACCGGTAAAACCTCGGTGGTCTTTGGTGGAGAAATCGTGCGCAACCTGGATGGTCCTCGGTTGCTCAAGGTTTTGCAGAAAACGATGGCGGGTCAGGCCCAAGCCCTCAGCTTTAAAACCAAGGGGCCAAAGGAAACAGAACAGCGAGAACAGGCAGTATGAATGTTCTGCGGGAGTTTCTCTTCAACAACATTGGGCTCAAAGCGATCTCTCTTTTGCTTGCTTTACTGCTCTGGTTGCAGGTTGCCGGCCAGCAGACCGTCCAGCAGAAACTTGATCTTCCCGTCGTCTTTGTGAATATGGCCCCCGAAATGGAAATTTCCAACGACTATGTAAGACGAGTGGATGTGGTTCTGAGGTCCCGGCGAGGTACTACCAACTTCGAAGACGGAAGTCTGACCGTCAGAATAGACCTCAGAGAATCCACCCCCGGAGCCGAAAAGTCGTATCCTTTAACTGCAGACAACATCTCAGACAGGCCTTCTGGTGTGGAAGTCGTGAGTATCTCTCCAACCAGCATTCGCCTGCTGTTGGAAAATACGATACGAAAGAGTATTGCGGTTGTACCTGAACTGGTGGGTGAGCCTGCTGAAGGATTTCAGGTCACCAGGGTGCAAGCTCCTCGGGTGACCATTATTGGTCCCCAATCGCGGGTCCAGGAAGTCTCTGAGGCTCAAACCGAACCCATTGGGATCACGGGATTGTCTTCGACCTTGGTGAGAAACGTGGCAGTGGATATCGGTGAAGTTGCTCTGCGTATGGAACCGGTCTCGGTGGATATTGTTGTCACTATTGAAGAGGAAAGACGGGAAGTGCAAGTTCGCAGAATTCCCATCGAGTTGCTTCCCGAGGGTGTTGAAGCGACGCTGATGACCCGGCGGGTGGAGGTCGTTGGGACCGTGCCGATATCGTTTTCCGATGAGCTCACGACAAAGGATTTTCAAGTTTCGGTCAATGTCCAGGCCTTGGAGCTCCGACAGGAGTCCTACGAGCTCGTTCCTCAGATTACAATCGTTGACCAGTATGCTGGCATTTTCCGAATACAATCGGTGATTCCAGACACCATTAAGGTAAGAAGAGTCAGGTGACATGCGTGAGCTGTTCGGGACCGATGGTGTTCGCGGAATCGCCGGCGAATATCCGCTAGATCTCTCCACCCTTTACAAATTAGGCAAGGCCGTCGTTCGCTCCGGCAAACGGAGCATCCTTATTGGCAGAGATACTCGTGCCAGTGGGCTCTGGATCGAGAACGTTCTGCAACAAGCTATCCTCTGGCAGGGAGGGATGGTCACTCTGGCCGATGTGATCACAACGCCTGGGGTGGCCATTCTTTCCCGCGATGTTCCTTTTGATGCGGGAATTGTTATATCCGCTTCACACAACCCTTACCAAGACAACGGAATAAAGATCTTCTCCAGCAACGGAATCAAACTGACGGACGAAGAAGAAGAGTGGATCGAAGAGGAAGTGGCCGGAGATTCGAATTCTGATCCTCTTCCACTGGTTGCCAAAGATCGGAGCCAGGAAGAGATCATCACCTTTAATCGCGAGTTGGTGGGACGCTACATTGATTTTCTGCGCAGTGTCTCATCGGTGGGTGCTCTCAAGTCTCTGAAAATCGTTTTGGACTGTGCCCATGGTGCAGCGTTTCACATTGCTCCTCAAGTATTTCGAGAGTTGGGAGCCGAGGTGGTGGTCCTCAACGCCGAACCCAATGGTCGGAATATCAATCTCGACTGTGGAGCTGTTTACCCCCAAGGGATGGCTCAGGCCGTGGTCGATTCTCAGGCTTCCTTGGGTGTGGCTTTTGATGGAGATTGTGATCGAGCCATTTTCTGTGATGCAAAGGGCAATATTCTGGATGGGGATTACACTCTCTTTATCCTGGCACGATTTTTTCAACAGAGGGGACAATTGGAGTCCGGATGTGTGGTTTCTACAGTAATGGCCAATAAAGGCTTGGAAGTAGCGCTGAAAAAGGAAAGGATACGGATGTTGCGCACCCAGGTCGGAGATCGCTATGTCCTGGGAGAAATGCTTCGAGGAGACCACGCTCTGGGAGGTGAGCAGTCCGGGCACGTGATCATGAGGGCCAACAGCTTAGTGGGAGACGGAATCCTGAGTGCTTTGAAAATGAGCCAGATTCTGTTGGAGGAGGGTGGATCATTGACTGACCTGGCTCGAGGATTTGAAAAGTATCCACAGATCCTGATCAATGTTCGGGTCAGGAAGAAGCGCGATTATTCTAAGATAGCCGAGATTCAAAAGGAAATTGAAGCGGCCAGTAAAAAGCTCGGGGAGAGAGGACGAGTTGTGATTCGCTACTCAGGTACCGAACCACTGGTAAGAATCATGTTGGAGGGAGAAAAAGAGACAGAAATCAAGAAATATGCGGAGACGATTGCGGCGCGGTTTCAGGAGAAGCTGGGGTAAGCTGACAGTTGACAACTGACAATTGACAACAGACCGGAAGAAGAGAGGACTGAGTGCTGAGGACTGAGGACTGAGCGAAGAAGGAAGAAGACGGAAGATGTCGTCAGGAATGGATGTCAGGAGGTCAGGAGGTCAGGAGATTAGCATGCAGTCGACAAGGGCAAAGATCAAATCGCGGCAGGAGCTCAAGGGGATTTTGGAGCAACTGAAAGCCGACGGGAAGAAGATCGTTTTTACCAACGGGTGTTTCGATATTCTCCATCCTGGCCACGTGCACTATTTGGAGAAAGCGAAGGCCCAGGGAGATGTTCTGGTGGTGGCTTTGAACACCGATACCTCGGTAAGAAAAATCAAAGGCCAGGATCGGCCTGTGCTGGGTGAAGAGGACCGTTGCGAGATCATCAGTGCACTGGGTTGTGTCGATTTTGTAACAACTTTTGAGGAAGAGACTCCTCAAACTATTATCGAAGAACTGATCCCACAAGTCCTGATCAAGGGCGGTGATTGGCCCATCGATCAAATTGTGGGCCGGAAGATTGTGGAATCAAACGGTGGAAGGGTTATTTCAGTAGATTTTGAAAGAGAATTCTCTACATCAGACATCATTGACCGAATTCGAAGATCAGGAAAGTAGCCGGCTTCCTGCCAATGCCAGCGAAATCTTTCGAAATCTGGCTGGAAAGCTGAAGGGGTTTCGTCAATTGGAAGGCCTCCATGGGCCGGATTCCGCCTTCCTCTTCTCGGCACTTTCTCGGCAGTCTCCGGCGCCCTGTCTGTGGTTGTGTCTCAATAATCGCCAGGCCGAAAAGATCGCTGAGAACCTGCGCTTCTTTCTGCCACAGGGAAATGAAGATCAGGTTCTGGTCCTTCCCGGGTCAGAAGCAAATCCCTATCGAGGCCTGTCGCCCCATCCGGAGATCGCAGCCAAAAGAGCCCTCGCTTTGTGGAGGCTTTTGAAAAATCATACTGGATTCATTGTGACCACCCTCGCTTCCATAGTCACTCGGTTGCCGTCGCCAGCTGATTTTCAGAGTCATTGCATTTCTCTTGAAGTAGGTCGTTTCCTGCCCCTGAATCACCTGATACAGGGACTGCAGGACTCTGGTTACGTGCGGGAAGATCCGGTGAGTGAGGTGGGCGAGTATTCCATTCGAGGTGGGATCGTCGATATCTTTTCCTCAGCCCATGACAATCCGGTTCGAATCGAGTTTTTCGGAGACCAGATTGACTCGATGCGCGAATTCGACCCCAGCACCCAGCGATCCATTGGGCTTATTCCCTCCTGCCAGGTGGTGCCCATGCGCGAGATGATCTTGACCGAACGTGAGATTGCGCGTTGGCACAAGGAAGCTCCTGAATATTGGAATGAGGTGCGCTTTGCCGAGGCTCTGCAGGAGAAGTTCCAGTTTACTGAAAACCGCGAGTTGTTCAACGGCTTTGAATATGTGTTTCCTCTGGTGGTCGATACCGAACATCATCTGTTGGAGTTTCTTCCCGGATCGCAAGATTTACGGGTGGTGATTCCAGATGGACAGGGTTTCCTTGAGGAACTCGATCGATTGAGCTCCAGCCACCAAGATGCCTTTCAAGAGCAACATAGCAAGGGGGAGCTTGTTTTGCCTCCCCAGCGATTGTTTTTCGGCAAGAAATGGCTGGAGGAAGTACTGGAGGAACGCCAAGCAGTCTTTATCGAACAACTGTCGGACAAGCCGCATGAGGTTTGCCGTTTCGATTTTCAGGTGGAACGCAAATATAAAGGCCGAATCCAGGACATTCTTACCGACCTCAGTCGATGGCAAGACTCCCATGAACGGGTCGTTTTTGTCATGAGTTCACAAGGCATGGCGGAACGTGTCGCCCACCTCTTGGAAGAATATGGAGTGGTCAGCCACTTTGTTCAAACGGGAATTGATGAAGCGCTCGCTCACCCCTTGTCCGTGATGCAAGGGAAACTCTCAGAGGGTTTCTATTCACCCAGCCTGGGACTGCATTTCCTCACTCAGGAGAATTTCTTCGAGGAAAGCCAGCTGAGGACCGCCAGAAAGGCGGCTCATCCCGAGATCGCCGCCCAGTTTCTTTCCGATTTCCGAGACCTCAAAAAAGGGGACTATGTGGTTCATATTGATCACGGTATTGGAGTGTTTTGGGGTCTGGAGAGGATCGGGGTGGGGGAAGAGCTCAAAGAATTTGTGGTGTTGTCCTACCGCAACAGCGCCAAGTTGTACGTCCCCATCGATCGCCTGGGCCTGATCCAAAAGTACAGTGGAGCGGGTGGAACAGCACCCAAGATCGACCGGCTGGGAGGAGCGTCCTGGGAAAAGACCAAACGACGCATCAAGAAGTCCATGCGGGACCTGGCCGAGGATTTGCTCAAGCTCTATGCCCGTCGGGAGATGGAGAAGGGCTATGCTTTTTCAACCGATGATTCCTTGAGCAAGGAGTTTGAGGAAGCGTTTGAATATGAGGAAACTCCTGACCAGATGGCGGCCATTCAGAACGTCAAACAGGATATGGAAGATGAGCGGCCGATGGATCGCTTGATCTGCGGTGATGTGGGTTATGGAAAAACGGAAGTGGCGATGCGAGCGGCTTTCAAAGCCGTCAATGACAGCAAACAGGTGGTCGTTCTTGCTCCCACCACGGTCCTGGCTTTCCAGCACTACAATACCTTTAGAGAACGCTGTCAGGGTTTCCCCGTGTCTATCGATTTGCTCAGTCGTTTTAGAAGTCGAGCCGAGCAAACGGATACTCTCCGACGCACCTCCTTGGGTCTGGTGGACGTCTTGATTGGCACTCATCGACTCCTATCCAAGGATGTCCACTTCAAGGATCTGGGACTGATTGTGGTGGATGAGGAACAGCGCTTCGGGGTAGCTCAAAAGGAGAGACTCAAACAGTTGAGAACCAAAGTAGATGTGTTGGCGCTATCCGCAACTCCCATTCCTCGCAGCCTGAATATGTCTCTCATTGGACTTCGGGACCTCTCCATTATAGAGACTCCCCCCAGGGACCGCCTGGCGATTCAGACCGTAGTCGTGAAGTTCAGCAGAAGTATCATTCGAAGCGCCATCGACCTGGAGCTGAAGCGTGAAGGGCAAGTTTTCTTTGTCCATAACTCGGTGGAGACGATTTATTCCATCGCCACCATGATTCAGGAAATCATGCCCGAGGCTCGGGTGGCAGTGGCCCACGGGCAGATGAGGGAAGGGCAACTCCAGAAAGTGATGATGGATTTTCTGAACTACCGATATGATGTGCTGGTTGCAACCACGATCATTGAAAATGGCCTGGACATTTCCCGGGCCAATACCTTGATCGTGGATCGAAGTGATCGTTTTGGATTGGCTCAGCTGTACCAATTGAGGGGGCGAGTGGGGCGTTCCAGCCGTCGTGCCTACGCCTACTTGATGATCCCATCGCAGGAGTTTTTGAGCCAGGATGCCAGTAAGCGTCTGGCTGCAATCAAGGAGTTCAGTGAGCTTGGTTCGGGTTTCCGCGTTGCGGCGATGGACCTGGAAATTCGGGGTGCCGGGAACCTGTTGGGTTCCGACCAGCACGGACACATGGATGTGGTGGGATTTGAACTGTATACGAAACTGCTGGAACAAACGATCCGAGAGTTGAGAGGGGAAGAAGTTCGTGAAGAAGTTCAAACCAACATCGATCTTCGTATGGATATCCAGATCCCCGAGCACTATATCGATGATTCCAATCTGCGTCTCTGGCTGTACAAACGGGTTTCCTCAGCTTCTGACCCCTCTGCCTTGGAGAGTTTGAAAGAAGAGGTAATGGATCGGTTCGGGAAGTACCCGAACTCCGTCTCCAATCTGTTTGGATATGCAAGTTTGCGCTTGCGTACAGAGCAGTTGAAAATTCTTTCGCTGGAACGGAAAGGCTCTCGAATTTTTCTCAAGTTGCGAGAAGACACCCCCATTTCGCGTGAGCATGTCATCGACCTGGTAAGCCGTAATGGGCGGTTGGGTCTGACTCCTGAAGGGACGATGAGTGCGGAAATTTCCTCCACGCTTCCCGATGAGGTGTTTCAAAATGTCCATACCCTCTTGGATGAGCTGGCTGTGCTAGAATGACCGGCTTCAGGAACATGACTTTTAAAAGGATCATTTTGTTGCTTGCCCTCGTTCTGGTTGGCGGCTGCGCGGCACCTGAGAAAGAGGAAGTTCAGCCCACCCAGGCTGAACCTCCGATCATCGCCGCCATCAATGGTCGCCCTGTGTACCAGGACCAGTTCGAAGGGTTTCTTTCCCTGACTCCGAATGAGCCTGGAGAAGAACCTGTCCAGTCTCAGAGAAGTACTCGTTTTCGGGAATTTGTGATGGAACAACTCTTGCTCCAGGAAGCGGAAAAAAAAGAAGTTACGGTGGATGAGGCGTTAGTGCGAGAACAACTCGCCAGTTGGCTTTCCGAGGGACAAGAAGTCACCCCGGATTTGGGAGAGCGCGTTCGAACCTTCTTGCGGATTCAGAAGTTCATCAAGCAGGAGATTAGAGGTCAGATCGAGATCGGCAATCAGGAGATGCAGCGGTATTATCGGCGTCATTCCGACGAATATAAGGTTGATGATGAGTATCACGTCCTGGAGATCCTGCTTGAGGATCGAGAGCGAGCAGAGGGAATTCGGGCGCAGTTGAACTTTGGAGATGTTCGAACTTTCAAGAGTATGGCCCGAAGCTATTCGCAGGGGCTGACTGCCCAAGCGGGGGGTGATTTAGGAACCTTCAGGAGCGGCCAACTCCCCGAGAATTTTGAAAAGGTGATCTTTCAGCTGAAAGCAGGGGAATTCAGCGCCGTTTTTCGTTCTCCGGAGGGATACCACATCTTCATGATGGAGGAGTGGGTCCCCCGCCACGCCCAGAAATTTCATGAGGTCCAAGAGGCAATTTTCGAAAAGCTCGTGGGTGAGAAAGAGAGTGTTGCTCTGGAAGAGTATGTCGATCAATTATTTCAGAGTGCATCCATAGAAGTGCATGATCGAACCCTGAGTCTCGAGTGAAGCGATACCCATGCGAACCGCGGGCTCTAGCCCGGACTATGCATAAATTCTCTACTGCAGCGACCAAATCATCCGCCCTGACTGCGTTCCACTCAGTCGGCCTCCTCAACGTACTCAAGAGTACGTTTGCGGGGGCCTCTGTCGCGCGCCTTGTCAGGTCGGCGCTTTCGTCGCTTCGTTACAAGAACCTATGCATAATCCGGGCTCGATTTCTGGTGCTCCCTTTCACCCTCTTTGCGGGATTGGGTCCGACCGTGTGGGCACAGGAACCTATCCTGCTTGACGAAGTCGTGGCTAGGGTGAACGAGGACATCATCACTTGGACCGATCTGAAGCAAGAATTGCGCCGGCTCAGATCGGGTTTACGACAGGAGAATGAAAGTCCGGAGCTTTTGGAACAGGCGTTTCAGAGGGAGAAGCGATATCTGTTAAGAACCATGATTCAAAACAAGATGTTGGTTCAAAGGGCCGATGAATTCGGTATCCCGGACAGCGTCGAGCCAGACGTCGGAAAAATCCTGGAAGAAATGCGTGAAGAGTCCGGTATTCCCAGTATGGAGGTTCTGGATCAGTATCTCAGACAGCAGGGATCCTCGCTTGAGGAGTACAGGGCGTCGCTCAAACAGCGACTAGTTATTGACGCGTTTCTTCAACAAAACGTTTATTCCAAGCTCGCCCTTCTCACTCCTGAGTTAGAGGCCTATTACCAGGAGAACATCGAGCGATACACCGAGACAGCTGAGGTGGAACTCCAAGAGATCCTGTTTTTGAGGGAAGGGGTAGAAGAGGCACAGTTGCAAAAGAAAGCTCAGGAAGTGCTCTCTCAGTTAAAAACAGGTGCTTCCTTTGAGGATTTGGCCAAACGGTTCTCAGACGGTCCGACCGCTGCGCAAGGTGGGGGTATTGGCAGCTTCAAGCAAGGTTCCATGGCGGCGCCCATTGAAGAAGTGGCTTTTCAATTGGAGGAGGGCGCAGTCAGCGGAATCATCAACACTGAGTATGGACTTCAGATCATCAAAGTGGTGACCCAAACACCCGCTCGAGAGAGGCCGTTTGAAGAAGTTCGCGCAGAAATCTCCGATCAACTCTATCGACGCAAGGCTCAACCGGAATTGAAGAAATTTATCGATGAAATGATTGAGTCCACCTATATTTACGTGACCCCGAAATACCGGGAAGAGTACGACGTGACGGACCTATAACTCCGTTTTCGCTCTTCTTCGCTTGAAGATCCAGGAAATGCCGATGCTGATCAGGTAGAGCACCACCATCGGCCCGCTCCACAGAAACAGGTTCAAGGCATCAGCCGTAGGGGAAACTACGGCTGCCACGATGAGGATCACAAGGAAGGCATAGCGAAAATTCTTCCACAGGAACCCGGGTGTAACCATCCCGAAGAGGGAAAGAAAGGCCACCAGGACGGGGAGCTGGAAGACCAGCCCCATACCCACGAGAATCACTACCTCGAAGTTGAAATACTCAATGGCACTCACCATGGCACGAAAGGGAGCGCCATACTGATTGATGAGAAACTCCAGAGCTGTGGGGAGAATGACGTAGTAAGCAAAAGCCCCACCCACCAGGAAAAGGAATGTGGAGGAAAAGAGAAAGGGAAGGGCGTAAGACTTTTCCTTTCGATACAGTCCCGGAGCGATGAAGAACCAGACCTGAAGAACAAGGTAGGGTGCGGACAGGAAAATGGCGGCCACAAAGGAAACCTTGATCCAGATGGAAAAAGGCTCGGTGGGCCTGAGGAATACCAGCTGCTTCATTCCTGCTTCAACGCTCTGACCGGGAGCGACTACAGCTGCGATGGGAACGGCCAGAAAACGGTAGATATGCTCACTGAAAGCCCAGCAAATAGCAAAGGCAATGCCCACGGCCGCCGCACTGTGAAGGATCCGTTTTCGAAGCTCGTCTAGATGCTCCAGGAAAGTCATTGTGGAGCCCAGTATCCCCCCTACTCCACCATCGGGAGGTTCTCCATCGGATGTTCCCGGAGTAGAGGGAGGCGCAGGAGGCGACTCAGGAGGAGTCAAATCCGGAGTGAAGTCTTCTTCTTCCTGAAGCTCTAGGTTTTCTTTCTCCTGAAGCTCTACCTTTTCGGATTCAGGGGCGACAGCCGCCGGCTCCGGAGAATCGGTTTCCGGAGGGCTGGGCGGAGGGGACTTGCCGGGGTCATCTGTCATAGGCGGTCATGGGGAAATACTTGGAAGGGCTGGTTATGGGCGATGTCAGAATAAGAGTCTACTCGAGGTCAGTTTGGATTTTCTTCAGCTCGTCCTGTCCCACGTCTACTTCGTGCTTGACGGCTTCGACTTCGTCCTCCCAGGTCCGCTTGAGTTCGTTAGAAGCTCTCTTAAATTCGGACAATCCTCGGCCCAGAGAACGGCCTAACTCAGGCAATTTCCGAGGGCCGAAAATAACCAGGGCCACAATAAAAATGATGACTATTTCGGGAAAGCCAAGGTTCCACATTTCGATGGTCCGATTCTCTCCAGCCAGTGTATGTCACCCGTCCTGAACAAGTCAATGCTAGGCTTGGGACGCTCTTTCCAACTTATCGAGCTTTCCTGAATAGTATCCAAAGAAGTCATCGATAATGTGATCGTCGGGGTCTGTTTCTCTTTCTGTCATCCTCTCCACGGGTATAGGAGTTAAGGTTCCCAAAATGGAGGCGAACACCTGGGTCTCAGCCGCCTTCTCGAGACTTAAGGTCCTGATCAGCGCTTCTTCGACGCTCCTTCCCACCACGAAGGCTCCATGGCCTTTGTGAAGAACAGCCCTCTTGTCCCCCAGTGTCTCTACCAGCTCTTCTCCCATCTCTCTCGTTCCTACGTAGAGGGGATATCCTTCGTAAACAGGAACGCCTTCATGAAAAAGACACCCATCACGGGCGATGGGGAGGATGCTCTTCCCTGCTGCAGCCAAGATATTTGCGTAAGGAGGGTGACAGTGGACAACGCTCTTGACGTCTTTTCTGGCGCGGAATACGGCAGTATAGGCGTGAAACTCACCCATGGGCTCAGTGTGTTTGCCTTCCAGGACGTTCCCCTCAAAATCCATGGTGACAATGTCCTCCCCTTGGATATCGGCAATGGCCTTGCCGTAATCGTGAAGGTGCCCGGGTATCAGAATTTTGTCACCATCCGGATGAAGGTAGCACTGGTGACCTCGTCCCTTTTCCGTAGCCCTTTGCATTGCAATGATCCGGCAAGACCTTGCCAGTTTCTCTTTTATCTCATCTAAACCCATATCTGGAGTCTCCTTATCGTTGATCAACGAGATGCCCTTATCTGGGCTCACCATAAGGCCAGCAGGCGGCCGTGTCAAATTCAAAAAGGCCTGGATTTCCACTGTTCAGAGGGCTATCCTGAGAGCTGCATTCTTCTTGTTTCGCAACGAAAACCATTTGATCGAGGTGTCGCCAATGAGAAAACGAATTCGGATGGATGGATCGGTGTTTTGGGTATCGACGTGTCTCTGGCTCAGCATGACTTTGGGGTGGGCTCAGAGCCCGGCAAACTTACCTGCCGAGGTGATTGCCTATGCGGACATGGTCTTTTACAACGGTCAGATTCTGACCGTTGACGAGCAGTTCACGATTACTGAAGCGGTGGCTGTTCGAGACGGGAAGTTCCTGGCGGTGGGAGACAATCAGAGAATTCTGGCCATGGCGGGACCCCAGACCCGGCGGATCGACCTGGAGGGCCGTACGGTCGTCCCCGGTTTTATGGATACCCACCTGCATTCCGCCTGGGTGACTCGCGTTCCGGGCCAGGCCCGGGAGGAAGAGCTGAATTATGAAACCCTGGAGACGGCGCTGGAGGGGCTACGGGCCCGCGTGGCCCAGGCCAAACCCGGAGAACTGATTGCACTGAGCGGACCGAGCAACCCCGTCGTGAATCATGAGCTGAACGTCACACTTCTCGATGAAGTGGCTCCCGAGAATCCACTCTACATCGAGGCCATGAATGATCAGATTGTCGCCAACAGTCTGGTTTTGAAGCACGTTCCTGACCAGATACCGGGTATCGTCACAGACGAGAAAGGGCAGAGGACTGGCCACCTTAGAGGTGCGGCTGCCGGGGTTCCCACCTACGAGCTGAAACCCTGGCCGGAGGTGGAGGCTTTGCTGGAACCTCAGAAGGACTCTTTTCGCCGCCACAATCGCATGGGATTAACCACCTTGATGGGACGGGCAGGCGGTCTGGAGGTGACTGTCTTTCGGGATCTAATGACGCGAAATGAACTGACCATGAGAGTTCGCGTGGCCCACCACTTCTTGCGCCAAAATGGGTTTGCGGAGGCGTATTTGAAGAGGTTGGGAAATCTGACCGATGTTGGAAATGACATGTTCAAGATCATCGGGACCTCGGTCCAGGTTGTGGACGGCACTGCCGGCAACGGGTCCTCAGCCACCACTCAAGCCAAAATCAAAACCCTGCCGGGAGATCCCTACGGACCTTTCGGCATGAACAAGTGGGAAGAAAGCGGTGATTTGGCCACCAGTGACCGGCAGAGCATCATCCTGGCCAATCGTTACGGTTGGACGGTCTCCTCGCTGCACAGCAGTGGTGACCTGAGCAATACCCTGATGTTGGAGGTCTTTGAGGAGGCCCATCGTGAGCGGTCCCTGGTAGGCCGTCACTTCGCCATTGATCACGGCCTGATGTGGAAGCCGGAGCACTATGAACTGCTCAAAGAGATGGACGTGATCCCCAGCGTTTACGCCAAAGCCCTTTACAGCAATGACAACCTGGTTGAAATGTACGGCATGGACGCAGTGTACAAAATGCAGCCGGTCAAATCCTTGATCGATTTCGGACTCAAGCCGGCAGCCGAAGCCGACGCCTTTAATCCTCGCACCGCGGCACCCCTGTTTAACATGATGAAATGGATCACCCGATTGGATGACAAGGGGCGACAACTGGATCCGGATGAGAAAGTCAGTCGGGAAGAGGCCCTTCGCATGTACACCATCTGGGCCGCCCGCTACAGTGGGGAGGAAGATAGCCTCGGTTCCATCGAAGCCGGGAAGCTGGCCGACCTGGTCGTACTGGGCGGAGACTTTCTGACCTTTCCCGAGAACGATCTGGACAAGCTTCGGATCGTGATGACTCTTATGGGAGGACAGGTCGTCCACGAAACATCGGGGGCCTTCTAGGAGCGCGCGCCAAGCGCGCTCCGACAGCACCAACGCACGAGCCCGCGCAAGGCGCGGCTATAGTATGGGTGCGAAAAGCAGATGAATGAGCGTCGTGATCACGAAGATCAGAAGCGAGGCCACCACTCCCACTTTGATCATCTCTTTCATGTCCAGGAAGCCGGAGGCGAAGGCCGTACCTGCCGATGCCCCGGCCCAGGGAAATAGAATCCCTACGGCGGCATTTGGGATGAGTATGGCCATGCTGGCCGGGTTGAAGCCAACCTCCACGGCTGCGGGGATAAAGATACTGCAAAAGAGAGTGGCTGCGGCGGTTCCTGAAAAAAGATTGGTGCCCACGACTGTTGCCCCAGCAGCAAGGAAAGGTAGCCCTGCCGAGCCGATACCCAGGCCCCCGATCACCCCATTGGTGAACTCCAGGAATCCGAATTGGTTGAGGGCGTCGGTCATGGCCACCGCACCTGTACACAAAAAGATGATGTTCCAGGGTGCGTGATCGGCAACGTCCTTCCAGACCAACGTCCCCTCACCCTTTCGAACATTGACGGGCAGTAGAAAAAGCAGGAACAGAATGGCTGGAGGGACCACCCAGGTGGGTACAGCGCTGCGCAGGTGAAGGGCGGTTGGATGATCTGCTCCCAAAGCTAAAGAAATCATAGAGGGGCCGGTGAACAGCAGCACCATACACAGGAAGCTGACCATTACATTGATTTCTCCGATCGTCATCCTTCCCAGCTTTTTGAGTTCTCCTTCAATAAAGTCCTTTCCCCCTGGGATCGTAGAAATTTCCGGCGGGAAGAAATAACGGAGCAGACCGTAAAAGGTCACGAGCAGAATGACAAAAAGTGGTAGCCCTACCTTCATCCACCGAAACCATCCGATATAGGTGCCGGTGAGACTTTCGGCCAGAGCGACGCCCACAGCGTTATGAGGAAGACCGGCTATGGTCGCCACCCCTCCAGCTACCGCTCCATAAAGTGTGCCTAAAGCCAGAAAAGAAGCCAGTCGACTTTTTTTCTCACCCTCTCTAGCGAGACCCGTGACTCCGCTGATGTATGCAAATAGAGACATTCCTATGGGCATCATCATCCCTACCACCCCAACGTCAGCGATGAACATGGAGAGGATGGCGGTCACCAACATGTACATAAAGGTCAACCGGGCTGTGCTGTTGGCAACCCCTTTCAGGGTCAGGAATCTGAGGGCCACCCGCTTGGCTACGCCATGTTTTTCAAGCGCATAGCCGAGCATGGTGATTCCGAGGATCCAGAAGAAGAGCCTTTGGCCGTAAAGAGCAGTGGTTGCACGGATCGACATCACGCCCAGGACAGGGAACACCACAAGGGGGAGCAGAGAAGATATCCCCCAGGGGATAGGTCGCGCTATCCACCAGACAACGGCCCAGACGAAGGTGGCAAAGGCAATACGGCCATTGTATGGAAGCCCCTGCAAAGGTGAGAGATAGATCAGAAAAAAGGCTGCGGGCCCTGCTAGTATCTTGGCAAAAAAACCATGGAAAGCGATCACTCAAGTTGATGGGAAGGCCGCGTTAGAGAGGGTATGGGACCCGGCCAACCCTGTCAAGAGACCCTTGAAAGGGTGAATGGAACGAGACACTAAACTTGACTCGTGGGCTCGGTTACGGTTGTATTGAATACCTTGAGTACGTGGCTTAAGTGGGAATAAGGTTCTATTTAAGGGAGAGTATGCAATATGCAATTGAAAGGAAGCTTCACCGTCAAGGCCGATCGGGCCGAGGCCTTTCAGTTCCTGGTTGATCCTGAAAGAGTGACCCGCTATATGCCCGACGTGGAGGGGGTGGAGATCGAGGATGAGAATAACTTCACGGTTAAGGCCAAGGTGGGAATATCCCATATCCGGGGGACTATGGTCATGAAGCTCCGCCTTACTGATAAGGTGGAACCGGTGAGTGCCAAGGTGATCGGAAGCGGATCAGGAATGGCCAGTGTGGTGGATACGATCACCAGCTTTACTCTGGAGGAAGCTGGAGAGGGAATGACCACAATCAATTGGACTGGTGATGTGAAGGTGGGGGGCAAACTAGCGGCTTTTGGTGCCGGAGGCCTGATGGAACGTGTGGCCAAAAAGAATCTGGAGAAATTCGTCAGTGGTATTAAAAAGGGGATCGACGAGATTGGGAACTAGTTTTCCAACACTTCACAGCACAGCGAATTCGGGTTAGAATTGATCACTCATGTATAAGTGCTTATTGGGGACCGTTTTACTGGTGAGTCTTGGGATGATTCAGATTCTCGCCCAGGGCGAAGAGGAAGCCCAAGAGGAAGCCCAAGAGGAAGCCCAAGAAGAAGCCCAAGAAGAAGCGACAGCCCAGGAGGAAGAGGTAGCCCCGGACGAAAAGACCACCGTGATCCTGGCTTCTCCCCATGTTTTACCCGGAGAGCGGGCCTATTTGACCCTCCTCCTCGCTAACTCTCCCGACGTTGCCGTGGCCCAGCTGGATCACTGGATCGAGTTCCCCAAGGGTAAGCTCTCCTATGTGAGCTCGCGCCTGGGAATTGCTGCCGATCTGGCTAAAGCGGTTCTCGATCTGGAGTTTCAGGACAAGCCCGCTTCGGAAACGGCACAGGAAGGGACCGTACTGATGCACTTGTCGATCAAGAGCGAAAGGCCCATTCCCGATGGGCCTCTCGTGGAAGTGAGTTTTAATGTGGCTAACGTCCAGCCTCAGACGATCGTCTTAGCCCATCGGTTGGAAGCTCGCAATACAGAAGGAGATCAAATCTCAGGCATTGTTTCTTCCGATGGTCAGCTGGAGGTCACACATCTACTGCCGGACGCACCGCCAGGCATTTTTAGCTGCTTCTTTTACATGCATTAAGGGAGTTCCAGGATAGGACCCGGATATCCGGTGACGCAAAGAGTAGCTTTCCATACAGAGCCGACCTAGGCGCCTCCCATTGAACCCCTTGTGCTCCCTCTGATCAGCGCTGGCAGGGCTTTTATCCGTCAGTCTGTAGATGTTATACTGTTAGTTTGAGGTGAGTGGATGCAGAACAGATTAGGCTTCTTCTTGGTCAGTGCCGTTCTCATTACCGCGCTTCTGGGTGGATGGTTGGGCGAACCGCTCAGTGCCAGTGCCCCGTTGGAGAGTGAGACCGAGAGGCTGCTTCAGGTATTTACCGGAGCCCTGGCGGCGATCCAGGAGCACTACGTGGAGCCGATTCCCACCGAGGAATTGGTGGAAAGCGCCGTCCGAGGCATGCTGCGGACACTGGATCCTCATAGCTCCTTCTTTACCGTCTCAGACTACAATCGGCTTCAAGAGGAACAGCGAGGAAGATACTACGGCTTAGGGATCACGATACGTGCAGAATCCCCGGGTAGTGGAAGGGTAGCTGTCGTGGAACCTCCCGCACCTGGAACTCCAGCCTATAAAGTTGGATTAAGAGCGGGTGATGTGATTTCCAAGATCGAGGGAGAGCCCATTGATGACTGGGATCTCAATAAAGATGTGATCCCCCATTTGAAAGGTCCCAAGGGGACAGCAGTCCATATAACTGTTGAGCGTCCCGGTGAGTCGGAGCCCCTCGAGCTAACCGTGATCCGTGACGAGATTTCCCTCTATACCATCAAGTACGTCTTTCATCTGGATAGGAACGTCGGCTACATCAGAATCAACAAGTTTTCGGAAACCACGGGAAAAGAGCTGAACGATGCCTTGGAAAAGCTGGACGAGGAATACCTGTCGGGTCTGATTCTGGATCTGCGTGACAATCCCGGAGGTGCCCTGAATCAGGCTCTTGCCGTTTCGGGTCGATTTCTTCGCAAAGGTCAGGTCATCGTGAATACCCGGGGAAGAAGCTCTCAAGGACGGGAGTTTCGTGCCCAGACTGGGCGCTCCTTCGAATATCCCATGGTTGTCTTAATCAATCGAAATAGTGCTAGCGCAAGCGAGATCGTTTCCGGAGCTCTTCAGGATCATGATCGAGCCCTCATAGTGGGTGAAACAAGCTTCGGCAAAGCCTTGGTGCAGACTGTTTATCCCCTGGAAGGGAATAGAGGCTTGGCCTTAACGACCGGACAATACTACACGCCGAGTAACCGGCTGATTCAACGTGACTATTCCAATAGTTTCTATGACTATTTCTTTAGCCGGGACGATACCACCACAACTGCAGGTGAGGTCCATCACACCGACAGTGGCCGAGAGGTGTTCGGAGGCGGAGGAATCACGCCGGACGAGCAAGTAAGCCTTGTAAGCTCCACCAGGCTCGTCAGAACGATCGATCGAGAAAGGTTGTTTGTTGAGTTTGTGAATAAGTTAATGGATGGAGAAATTCGATCCGACCTTCAATTTAACCCTGAAGTGACACCCGAAAATCGAGAGGAACTCATACAGAAGTTGGCCATAACCGATGAAGTCATGGGCCTCTTTAACACATTCCTGAAGGGCAAGGATGTGGATGTCACGGACCAGAGTTTTGAAGAGAGCCGCCAAGTGATTGAAAATGAACTCCAGCAGGAACTGTTCCTGAACTTGTTTGGAGATGAAGAGAGATTTAAGGTTAAGCTAGAGGTCGATCCACAGGTGTTGAGGGCGCTCGAACTTCTCCCCGAGGCCACTGCCCTGACCCATAATAATATTGCAAAGCAGTAGACTGAACCTTTGCGTTCCGTTTCGCAACCTGAAATATTTTGCATCAGTATAGGCGAAGCTTAGTACAATCTGTGGGCGTTTGTGGGCTGTTACTGGTTTCAGCTTGCAGCTCTGGCCGCAATGTTTCGACGCAAACGGTAGTCGGCAAGTCTGAGCCGTCGCCTCCGCCAGTTATTCAAGCACCCCCTCTGGAACCCCTGCCCAGTGACTCTCCCCTGGAGACGATTGTTGAACAGAGGGACCCCATCGAGCTGTTGCTGGAACAGGCCTGGGACCTCTTTAAGAAAGGGCAAACACTTTTCGAGGGGGGAGAGGTTCAAGAAGCTCGCAGTTACTTTCAGCAGGCCCTGGATACCCTCAAGCACTCGGGATTCGAATTCTTCCTCAATCCTCATCTGGAAAGCGCCTACTATGATTTATTAGGAGGGATCCAGGAGTTGGAACTTCAGGCCTGGGTCAATCCTGCCGAGATACAGCCTTTGAGTTTAGTATCCCCTCACTTCGAGGAGATTGACGACCTGAATCTCTTTGCCATTCAGGTCGATCCTCACTTGAGGGAGTTGGCTGGCCAGGACCTTCTGAAGACTCGGTTCGATATTCCGGTGGTTCTCAATGATGATGTCCTCAGATTGCTGAATTTTTATCAGAATCGTGGTCGTGAGATCATGGAAAAGGGCTTGAAGCGTTCGGGAAGGTACGTGCCCCTTTTTAGAGAGATCTTCCGAGAAGAGGGAGTGCCACTCGATTTGATCTATATGGCCCATGTGGAAAGCCACTTTAAACCCAATGCCTACTCCCGAGCGAAAGCCAGGGGACTCTGGCAGTTCATGTTGGGAACGGGAAAAATGTACGGTCTCAGACAGGATTGGTGGATCGACGAGCGCTCCGATATTGTCAAATCCACTCATGCAGCTGCCCAACACCTCAGGGATTTGTATGAGCGCTTCGAGGACTGGCATTTGGCGATGGCAGCCTACAATGCGGGTTCCGGCCGAATCGACAGGGTCCGCAGGCGCTATGGGAAAACACTTGATTACTGGACCATGGTTAAAAGGAAAATGCTGCCCCGTGAAACGAGGAGTTTCGTTCCCTCGATTCTGGCCGCAGTCATCATATTTCGAAATCCGGAAAGGTACGGTTTTTGGGTCGAACCGGATCCTCCACTGCAGTTTGAAACCATCGATCTTGATGAGCAGGTTGATCTACGGGTTGTAGCCGAAGAGATCGATGTGCAGGTGGCTGACCTGTTCGCATTGAACCCCGAATTGAGGCGGGGTATTACCCCATTTCATGATGATGACTACAAGCTCAAAGTGCCCTTGGGTAAAGCTGATCTTCTCAAGAAGCGCCTGGCGAACCTTCCCAAGGACCGGAAAGTTCAAGTCCGGCATCACAAAGTGAAACGTGGGGAAACTTTGGGTCTGATCGCCCAAAGATACCGCTCCTCGGTTACGGCGATTGCCCAGGTGAATCGAATCCGAAATGTTCACCGGTTGCGGGAAGGTCAAGATCTTCTCATCCCCTTGGCGGGTGGATATTCGGCAGCCTCGTCAGCCAGGTCGGTAAAACCCATTTCCCAACAATTACCCGCTACTCACATTGTGAGACGACGAGACTCACTCTCCAGAATCGCCGTCAGGTACAGGGTATCCATCAGAGATCTACTGCTCTGGAACAATCTGGAGGTGGACCAAATTATCCATCCAGGGCAGAGAATTCGCATCCTCGACAACAGCAAGTCGGTTGCTGAGAACTCCCAGAGATCCGGCGCAGACCGGTGAGATTCTGTAGTTTTTCCCTCGAGAGAAAGAATCGGTTTGGATTTGAACTCCAAGAGGGAAGGATCGTGGACCTACTCGAGGCTGGAGGCGAGCTGGCCGTCCGAGGAGAGCTTTCCACCTCACAAGAAGAGCTCCTGGACACCCCGGATCTCAAGTCCTGGCTTTCACGGGGAGCCGAGTCCATTGAGGCTGCCCGGAGAATAGGTGAGCTGCTCAAGGAGAGCTCAGAGGCGATCTACCCAAGAGAGGATGTCCGGTTTCTACCCCCGATACCCAATCCCGAGAAGATCATCTGCATAGGATTGAATTACAGGGACCATGCTGAGGAGCAAAGTCTGTCTCTGCCCCAAAATCCCCTTATTTTTGCTAAGTTTTCCAGCAGTCTTATAGGTTGCAACGATGAGATCGAACTCCCGGCTATCAGTCAAAAAGTAGACCCGGAAGCGGAACTGTGTGTCGTGATGCTCAAGAGCGGTAAGGAACTGTCGCCAGAGAGAGCACGTGAGGCCATCGCGGGTTACACCATTGGGAATGACGTCAGCGCCAGAGATCTGCAATTTTCCGACAAACAATGGGTTCGAGGGAAGTCCTGCGACACCTTCGCCCCCTGCGGTCCTTTTCTGGTCACGGAAGATGAAATCGGGGACCCTCACCAGCTGAATATCGAGCTCAGTGTGAATGGGAAGGTCCAACAGTCCTCCAACACCCAACACCTGATCTTTGATTGCTACACGTTGGTTTCCTACATTTCACAGAGCATCACCTTGAAAACGGGTGATCTCATCTTTACGGGGACACCGGGAGGAGTGGGTGTGTTTCGTAAGCCCCCTGTGTTCCTGAAGGCTGGTGATGTGGTCGAAGTTTCGATCGAGAAGATCGGAACTTTAAGAAACCCCGTAAGTTAACAGCCGGAAGACCGGTTAAAATCCTAAATCCTAAATTCCAAATCATAAACAAATTCTAAATCTGAAACCTTCGGAATTTGTTTGGGATTTAGTGCTTAGGATTTAGTGCTTCTTATCTAGGAGATTCTCGAACAAAGGCATGAAAACCCCTTGTCTGTTGAAAGCCGAAGCGATCATAGAGTCGGCAAGCTCCTTCATTAGCATCGGACACCGACAAGGTGATGCGTTTCAGTCCGGACTCGCGGGCATCTTTGAAATAGGTCTGTAAGAGATAGGAACCGATTCCCTTTCCCTGACAATCATTTCTTACTGAAATTTGGGGGATCATCCCAGTATCCGGACTGATTTTTGAAGTGAGTAGAACCCCGCAAACCTGCTCTTCAGAATCCAAAACGATAGAACTGGTCTGGGGGCTAAAAGTGCCACACCCGGGATGTTTGACCAGGTTGTTCAGAAATCGAATACACCCTTCGCGGGACTGGTAGTCGTGGCAAAGCTTGTAATCGGTGGAACCCTGGTAGCTGTTGCAGATCACATCGGCTACCGGTAAAAAGAACTTGTTTTCCCACCCGGCGACTCGAAAGTTCGGTTGAATCTGCAAATCCTTTCCCTCCTGCGGCTGATCCAGTGGAAAGAGAAGAAAATGCCGCTTTATCGCTGTAAATCCATGTTTCTCAAACAGAGGAACCAAATCGCAGTTGAATGCAAAGATCTGGCTTTCGATTCTCCGAATCCGATTCCCGTTGCTCAGGGAATGAAGAATCTTGTTGAGAAGCTCGGCATAAGCTGCGGCAGTGGCACACTCGGATTGGACGTAAAGATTACCAATGTAGGCGACCGGCTCATTGATCACGTAGTAGGAATAGCCTGAAAGAGCACCTGAATCCGTCTTGATGGCCAAACCGGACAGAATTCGAGAGGAAATATATTGCTTGATCACGGATACGGCTGGCTGATAGTCCCAGAAAAGCTCATCCTGCCAACACTGGATCTCCTGCTGAAAGACCCCCTCAAGATCCTGTGAGCTGACTTGGGAAAGGGCAACGATGTCCATCGCTTTATTGTACACAACCGCTGACCGCTGTCAGCGGAAATTCCAAATTCCAAATTCCAAATTCCAAATCACAAACGAATTCGGCTTAGAAAAGCCTGTTAGACCACACTCAGGAGCTTGGGAATTGGCTCTTAGAATTTAGAATTTGTTTAGGATTTGGGATTTGTAATTTGGGATTTCAGCCGGTCTGCCGGCTGTCAGTCTGGGGTGCTATCTTGCTGGCACGCCATGAAATTCATCAAGTCCTTGCAAGAGAGCGAGTCTGTAACTTCCTACGGTCAAATTCGCAAAAAGCAGGTCCGCTTGAAGAAAAATGGGGAGCCTTACTTGCGCCTGGTGCTCGGGGACAGTACCGGTCGAATCGAAAGCAAAATGTGGGAGAACATCGAGGAATTTGAAAAGGAGATTCAAGAAGGAGATTTCGTCCAATACCAGGGCGTGGTTCAGACCTACAACGGAAGTAAGCAACTGATTGTCAAGCGAATTCGAAAAGCGCTTCCGGAGGATTCCAGCAACGGCTTTGACATGAAGGATCTGATTCCCTGTACAGACTATGACATTGACGAAATGTGGCAGAAACTTCGCTCCCTGATTCTCGAGCAAACCTCACGGCCCTGTATTGTGACGCTTTTGAACAATATCCTGGAAGCAAATGAGGAACAAATCAAGAGTTATCCAGCTGCCATTGAGATCCATCACAGCTACTGGGGTGGCCTTCTGGAACATGTCTTGTCTGTTTTGGAAAGCGCCCTGTTTTTTGCCGACAAGTATCCGGACTTGGACAAGGATCTGTTGATAGCAGGCGCCATTTTGCACGATATTGGGAAATTGGAAGAGTTGAGCGGCGCCAGCAGTCCTTCTTACACAACCCGAGGTTACCTGATCGGCCATGTGGTTCTGGGCCGGGACCTGCTGCGCAAAGAGGTCGATCGGATTCCGGGATTTCCCCCCAAGTTGCTTATGCTGCTCGAGCATCTGATCTTGAGCCACCAGGGGAAACTGGAATGGGGTTCTCCCAAACGGCCTAAGCTGCCGGAAGCTCTCATCCTTCACTATATTGATGATCTGGATGCCAAGATGAATCGACTCTCCCGGATTCTCAACGAGGATCCGGGAGAGTCGGACTTCACCGCATACGACCGGTATCTGGAGAGAGTCCTGTTCAAAGGCGATTATGACGAGCCTGCCGAAGCCCGGGCTATTGCCTCGAGTTCCCAATAAGTCCTATAATTCGGGGCGGGATGAACCTGAAGATTCAGCACCGCCATTTGAGGGTCACAGAGGCTCTGAAACGCCTGATTGATCGGCACGCCAATCAGTTGGAGAAGATCTTACCTACTTTTACTTCTCGTGATCTGGATCTCCACATCAACCTGGAGAGACTGCCCCGATGAAGTGGCAATGATCATGGACAAGAGCCCCAGGGAGATCGTACAAGACGTGGAACAGGCACGCATGGAGTTACGGAAGCGCCTGGGTTCGTAAGGCTGGAGAGAAAAATACATTGAAATTAACTAAGAGAATGGCCAACATTTCCCCTTCGCCCACCATGGCGGTGATGCAGGCAGCTCAGCAACTGAAGAGTCAGGGTATCGATGTTGTGGATCTGGGAGTGGGTGAACCGGATTTCCCAACGCCGCAGTCGATTAAACAGGCGGGCATCGATGCAATTGAAAGTGATTTCACTAAATACACGGCGGCTGCGGGTATTCCGGAGCTGCGCCAGGCGGTGGCGGATCAATACAATCGAAGGTGGGGTAGTGACTTTTCGGGAGCCAATGTCGTGGTTTCCTCGGGATCTAAACATTCCATTTTCAATGTCTGTATGGCGCTGTTCGAGGAAGGTGATGAAGTGCTGTTGCCCACTCCCTATTGGGTGACTTTTCCGGAAGTCATTAAGATGACGGGCGCCGTGCCCCGGGAGGTTGAAACTTCACAGGAGAACGGCTTCATTCTTCAGGTGGAAGATGTCAAAAAGAGTATCACCTCCAAAAGCAAAGGGATTGTCGTGAACACCCCCAGTAATCCCACCGGGGCAGTCATACCTGGTCCCATTATTGAAGAGCTGGTGGACCTTGCTCGCAGCAAGGGATTGTTCATACTTTTCGATGAAGCTTACGATTGCTTTACTTATGGTGAGGCTTCGCACGTATCGGTGGCCTCTTTCGTCCAGCCTTCAGAAGACTTTTTCGCCATTGTGGGTTCGGTATCCAAAACCTATTCGATGACCGGCTGGAGAATCGGTTTTAGCGTAGGTCATGCCGACTTGATGAAGAAGCTGACCGCATTTCAGAGTCATCAATCGGGTAACCCCACCTCGATATCACAGAAGGCCGCACTGTATGCTCTCCAGAGTGATCCCCAATTAGTCCAGGACATGAAGGAGGAGTACGAGGTGCGGAGGGACTTTGTACTGCGTTCGCTGAAGGAACTTCCCGGTTTTTCCTGCCCGCCCCCGGATGGAGCATTTTACGTGTTTCCCAATGTTGAAGGTTGCATGGAGAGGATGGGATTCTCCACCTCTGCAGAATTCTCCACATTTTTGATCGAGAAAGCGAGAGTTGCCACCGTTCCCGGTTCGGCCTTTGGAATGGAGGGATACATCCGTATTTCCTATGCGGCTTCCGTGGATCAGCTCAGAGAAGCCTTCTCACGCATTAAGGAAGCCCTTAGCTCGAGCCTGGAAGAAGCCGAAACGAGGCCTTAAAACGAACGATTCCCTGAGCCATATTTCCGTTGTTCTGGTTGAAACCCAAGAGGGTGGAAACATCGGTTCAACCGCCCGCGCGATGAAGAACATGGGTTTGCAGCACCTCAAGCTGGTGAGCCCCGGGGAATGGTTGAACGAGCAGTGCCGGAGGATGGCGGGAAAGGCCATTGAACTGGTCCATTCAGCCCAGATTTATTCCTCTTTGGATGAGGCGCTCACCGGGGAAAACGTGGTAATTGGTACCACATCGGCGAGGAAGCGGAAAGCCAAACAACCTATCCACACGCCGAGGGAAATCGCAGACCTGCTCCGAAAGTATGGGAACTCCCATCGAGTGGCACTGGTGTTTGGTCCTGAGCGGAGCGGTCTGACAGACCTGCAATTGGCAAGATGTCAGCACCTTGTCTCCATCCCTTCCAACCTGGAGCATCCTGTCCTGAACCTATCCCAGGCAGTGCTGGTTCTTGCTTACGAGATCCTTTCCTCTGGCCCGACGAAATCCAACGGAAACCTCCAACTTGCCTCTGATGAAGAGCGCGAGCAGATGTTTTCGGACATGCAGCGTGTTTTACTGGATATTGGCTTTCTGAATCCCCGAAATCCGAGCCATATCATGCGCGCCATCCGGCGATTTCTGGGTCGTGCCGATCTCACCCCGCGTGATGTCCAGATTCTGCGAGGGATCATGACCCAGATGGATTGGTATGCGCGCGAAGCGCGCAGCCGGGGGACCGGCTGAAATCCCAAATCCCAAATCCTAAATCCTAAACAATATTTCGGAATTGGAATTTGTTTGGAATTTGGAATTTAGGATTTAGAATTTCCGCTGACCGCAGTCTGCGGTCAGCGGTGAATCTCCATCTTCATCAGGACGAGTCCCGTGAGTAGCTTGGGATAAAAGTCAGTGGACTTCTGAGGCATTGTTTCACCCCGCTCTGAAATTTCGTAAACCTGCTTCAGGCTGGTGGGATTGAGGAGGAAAGCGAGTTGATATTGCCCTTCCTCCACCCCGGTAACGAGTAGATCACTCTCTCGAAAGTAGTCGACATGGGTTTCCGCTGCCAGCTCTCGAGGGCCAATGTCAAGAAAGGGGCTGAGAATCCCTTCATGCAGCACATTGACATCAAGCTTCCGAGCGGGTCCAGTGAGGGTCGGCATGAAGGTAGAGTCCCTCGCTATGCCTTCCCGAAGGCATAGCCCATAGCAAGTCAGATCCTTTCGGGCAACCAATCCTATCCGGGTCCCTGCTTTCTCCAACTCCAGCTTGAGCTGGGGGAGGCCGGCCACTTTTCGAAGCTCAAAATGTGGCTCCAGCCTGGAGAGAAAGGTGCCGAAGTCAAAATCCTTGAGATTTCGAATGCCCCGGTGGGTGGGCAGAACCCTTACACCGGGGCCCTCCATGTCAAAAAGAGCGATCATTCGCTTGTCAAAACTCTCCTCAGCTGCTGCTTCCCAGCCCTTTTCCTGACATTCCTGAAAGTAGAGCTGAGCGCTTCTGAAACGATGATGACCATCGGCAATGTAAAAGGGAAGACCGTTTAAGGTCTTCATGATTTGTTGTTGAGGACCTTGTGCAGACAGCTGCCAGAGGCGGTGCGAAACCTGATAGTCGTCCACCAGTTCGGTCACTGGCGTGTTGTTCTGTTTGAATTCAGAAAGAAGCTGTTCGACTCCTCTGGAGGGATCGGAATAGAGCATAAAAATCAGACCCTCGTTGGATTCTGTGGAGCGCATCAGATTGAGGCGGTCCTCGAGTTGCTCATCCAGAACTCGTTCATGCCCCTTCACCGAGGCAGAACCGGCTTTCAGAGAAACCAGTCCGATAAATCCCATCCGCGACAGAGTTTGGCCCTCGAACTCGAATCTCTGCTCGTAGGGGTAAAACGAGGGCGAGTCGTCCTGTGTCAAGACGCCGTCTTGCATCCATTGTCGTAAGTTCAATCCGGCATCCTGGTGATCACGATTCTTGATGATGTGAACCATGTTTTGGGGATGGCGCTCAAGATACTCCCGGTACATCTCCGGAGAGATTTTGTCGTAGGGTTGGGTGACGACGTCACCGATCTCAGGGATCTTGTCTGCACTATACCGATAGCCGCGAAACGGAACTACTTGAGCCATGGGACCTCATTTTATGGGAGAAACGCGTGATTTGCTATACTCCGGAGAGTCCAAATCATACCCCAGAAGCCTTATTTTGTTCTGAAAAAACTGTGAGCAAGTATCTGTCAGGCAAGAAAATCGGTCCGGGACCCATCCAGCCTGACGTGACCCTTACGGAACTGATTGACTCCGCGTTCGAAGCCTACAACGCAGCACGATTGAGAGAGGCGTGCCATTTATTTGTTCAAAAGATGCTGGCTGAAGATGTTACCGTCGGATTCAGTTTGACGGGCGCCCTGACTCCGGCTGGATTGGGGATGTCCTGTCTTGTTCCTTTAATCGAACGAGGTTTCATCGATTGGATCGTCTCGACGGGTGCGAATCTGTATCACGATGTTCATTTCGGTCTTGGGCTCTCCATGCATCGGGGAGATCCTCAAGTGAGCGATGTGCGACTTCGCCAGGAGGGAGTGGTTCGGATTTACGATATTTTCTTCGACTACGAGGTGTTACTTTCCACAGACCGGTTTTTCAGAGAATTGATTCGAGCTCCTGAATTTCAGAAGGGAATGAGTACCGCTGAGTTTCATTACAAGATTGGGAAATATGTGGCCGAGAGAGAGCGGGTCCTGGATACGGAAGGCAAGTCCTTGCTGGCTTCCGCCTATCGGCATCAGGTGCCTGTTTATACTTCTTCACCGGGCGACAGCTCAATAGGGATGAATATTGCTGCTGAAGCTCTGCGAGGAAACGAACTGCATTTGGATGTCTCACGCGACGTCAACGAGACGGCGGCCATTGTTCTGGCAGCCAAAAGGTCTGGGGGCAAGAGTGCTGTCTTGATCCTGGGAGGAGGTTCTCCCAAGAACTTTATCCTGCAGACAGAGCCCCAGATACAAGAAGTCCTGGGGATCGAGGAAAAGGGTCACGATTACTATCTACAAGTGACGGATGCCCGTCCGGATAGCGGCGGATTGTCAGGTGCGACGCCTGCAGAGGCGGTAACCTGGGGAAAAGTGGATGCCGACGGTTTGTCCGATGCCGTCGTATGTTACCTCGATTCCACGATCGCACTGCCCCTCCTGACTGCCTACGCTCTGGCAAACCACCCTGGGCGTCCACCCAAGAACTTGTATGAACGTCTGCCCGGGATGATGCGGAATTTGGAGGAGGAAGCAGGGAAGGCAGGGAGATGAAGATGGGTATGGATTTGGAGGGTAAAAGAGCAGTGGTCACCGGAAGTACAAAAGGTATCGGATTGGCTATCGCTCAGTCTCTTGTATCAGAGGGCGCAAAAGTGGTGATCAGTTCGCGCCACCAGGATGATGTTCAGGACACTCTCGAGAGTCTCAATCCATCAGCCCGGGACAAGGTCAGTGGCAAGGTGTGTGATGTGCGAGAGGCCAATCAAGTCCGCGACCTGATTCAGCATTGTGTGGAGACATTTGGTGGAATCGATATCCAGGTCAACAACGCAGGGATCGGTATCTTTCGGACCGTTGAGGAGATGTCGCTTCAAGAATGGCGGGACACGCTGGCCACCAATCTTGACGGTGTTTTCTACGGCTGTCACTTCGCCATCCCTGAGATGAAGAAAAATGGAGGAGGATTCATCATTAATGTGGGGAGTCTGGCCGGGGTCAATGCCTTTCCTCAAGGAGCCGCTTACAACGCTTCCAAGTTTGGTCTGGTGGGGTTCAGCGAGGCACTTATGCAAGAGGTTCGATACGACGACATTCGTGTCGCCAACATCATGCCAGGCAGTGTCGCCACTGAATTCAGCCGTACCCAGGACAAGAGTTCCTGGAAGCTCTCCGCTGCGGATGTGGCGGAGGTCGTCCTTGAAACCCTCAAGCGGCATCCTCGATGTCTGACCAGCCGGATTGAGATGCGGCCTTCCAAGCCGTTGAAGAAATAGCCAGGGAGAAGAAATCAGGAATTCAAACTCTGACCGTAGGGAAATCTGGGCCTGGGCATTTTACGATTTCGCCAACTCCGCCTACGCCACAGCATTGGCCGGAGTCATTTTCAACGTTTATTTTGTTCAGGTGATCGTCGGGCCCGAGGGGGTCCCCTTCCTGGGCGGCCGGGTGAGTGCCACGGCCATTTGGGGATATTCCGTTTCTGCTTCGATGTTGATGGTGGCGGTGACAGCACCCATTTTGGGTGCTATTGCCGACTACACGGCCTCAAAGAAGCGGTTTCTTTTCGCGTTTTGCTATGCGGGAGTACTGGCAACTTGCTTTCTCTTCCTGGCTGGCCCTGGAGACATCTGGTGGGCCGTTACTTTCTACATTCTCTCCAACATGGGAATGGAGTGGAGCCTGACCTTTTACAACGGCTTTCTTCCGGAGATCGCAACTCGCGAGAAGATGGGGAGAATCAGCGGCTTTGGCTGGGCACTTGGGTATGTGGGCGGAGTGTTGTGCCTGCTTCTCAACATGGCCATGATCCAAAGGCCGGATTGGTTTGGACTTCCTGATACCGACTATATTCCCATTCGCGCTTCCCTGCTGGTGGTCGCTCTCTGGTGGGGAATCTTTTCCATTCCCACCTTTGTGTGGCTTCCCGAGCGTGCCCAGGGGAAACAACGTCCCGCCGGAACCAGTTATTTGAAGATCGGATTTCAACGCCTTGCTTTGACCTTGCGCAAGGTCCGGCAGTTTCGGGAACTGGTGAAGTTCCTGGTTGCCTTTTTGATCTACAACGATGGCGTCCAGACGGTCATAGTCATGGCTGCTGTTTTTGGTGCCGAAGTGCTGCATATGCCTCAGGAAGAACTGATTCTTTGCTTCATTCTCATTCACGTCGTTGCCTTTTTCGGAGCGCTGGTCTTCGGACACTTGGCAGATCGGATGATGACCAAGCGTGCCATCAACATCAGTCTGTTGCTCTGGTCCGGAGCCCTGGTTTATGCCCTCGTGATCAACCAAAATTGGCAGTTCTGGATCCTGGCAGTGGTCATAGGTTTCGTCCTGGGAGGCATCCAAGCCTGTTCACGTGCGCTGCTAGCCCAGTTCACCCCCCAGGAGAACAGCGCCGAGTTCTTTGGCTTTTTCTCAACCGGAGGAAAATTTGCCGCCATCTTTGGCCCGGCACTCTTTGGCCTGATCACGGATGTGACCAGTTCCGCTCGCTTTGGATTACTCTCTGCTCTCTTTTTTCTCCTTCTGGGCTGGAGTATCTTGTACTTTGTGGACGAGGAGAAGGGAATTCGTGAGAGTCAGCAGACAGTGGGGGAGGCTGATCTGCTGATCAGCTGATCAGCTGAAAACCCAAAACCCAAATTCCAAATCCCAAACAAATTCCAAATTTCAAATTTCGAATCCAAAACTGAAACCTGGAACTTGGAACTTGGAACCTGGAAGCGCGCGAAGCGCGCTTTGTCAGTTGTCAGTTGTCAGTTTCCTCTCTCTCCTCGATTTCTTCTCGAAGTCATGTCCCTCTTTATGAATGTCCGTCCGGAAATCGGGACCATCCATTTCAATGATCTCGCACATTTCCATGATTCGAGAAAACAGCCGCTGACCAATTCTCTCAGCCAGTGTGTTTTGCATGGCATCGGTTTTGCTCCTGGAGGTCGGTGATTTGGCTGTCTGAGGTTTCAAGGGCCAGTTAGTGGAGAGGATGGTTTGTTTGTTATAGGTGTAGCGGTGATTGAGCACCGTTCGAATGGTTTCCCGAACCCAGTCCGTCGGTCTTCCCGTTCCCAAGTCGTCCCACACCAGGAGTTCGACCTCTGACAGGGGGACCATGACTTCCCGTTCCGTTTCCGGGGAATTGGGTCCATAGGAATATTGAAGTCGCCTGAGGAGTTCGGCCTCATCCACGAATTGGCCTTGGACGTGCTTTTCTTGAATCAGGGTCTTGAGAATGGCAACGGAGAGATGGGTTTTCCCTACTCCACAGGGGCCGGCAAACAAGAGACCTCGTGGGACATTTGGGAAGTCTTCCACATAGTCGATGGCACGCAGCTGGGCCTTTTCCTGCAGACTGTTTCGCTCAAAGAAAAACTCCTCAAAACCCCGATCAAAATATCGGGGTGGGATAGCAGCCTTCTGCAAGAGCTTTTTCAAACCTTCTTTAGGGCGGCACTCCGGACAGGGTACGACTGCCTCCACTGAGTCCTCGGTTTCCACCAGCCAGCCCGAACCGCGACAGGCCGAACAGGTTTCCGTTGTTTTCAATCCTCCTTTTGCCAGATCTCCTCCTTTCCTCCTTCCAGGACGTTCTCGTATCGGGCCGCGACAAATAACAGATCGGATAGCCGGTTGAGGTAAATCAGCAATTCCGAGTTCACATCCTGATCCACCTTCATGAGAGCAACCCATTCGCGCTCAGCTCTTCGGCAGACCACTCGAGCAAGGTGTAGGAAGGCCGCGCCGGAAGATCCGCCAGGGAGGATGAAGTCCTTGAGGGAAGGGATTTCTTCTTCCAGTTCATCAATGAGGGTTTCCAAAGAGCGCCAGTCGCTCTCTTTGATGCGATCGACAGGACGCTTTTGAGCGCTCGTGGTTGCCATATCGGCTCCTGCCTGGAAAAGCTTATGCTGGAGGGATAAAAGAACCTCCCTGACCCTTTGATTTCGAGAAAAAGAGAGCGCAACGCCCAGCACGGAATTCAGTTCATCGAGGGTCCCATAGACAGCCACCCGAGGTAAATCCTTACCCACCCGTTCCCCACTGAAAAGTGAGGTTTTACCCTGGTCTCCGCGCCCGGTATAGATCTTCATGACGGTACTCGAGGATCATCACCATAGCATGAGCGCTTCCCTATTGAAAACTGCCGGGTTTGGGGCTAAAATGAGCGGTCATGAAAACTCTAATCTTACTTTTCTCAATTGTTCTGCTTTCCCCGTTGGCTTGGTCCCAGTCCACTCTCTTGAAGGTGGGCGACAAGGCCCCCGACTTCGAATTGCAGGATCAGGACAGGAATACCGTGCGTCTTTCCGATTTCGCCGGTAAGAAGAACGTGGCGCTTGCCTTCTACGTTCTTGCCTTTACCCGTGGCTGAACGACCGAGCTGCAACGATATCAGTCTGATATCGACTACTTTGAAGCAGAAGATACGGAAATTCTGGCGGTAAGTGTGGATGCTCGGCCCTCCCAAAAGAAGTTTGCAGAAGAAATGGGAGTTGAATTCACCATGCTGAGCGATTTTTCGAAATCGCTGAGCCGGCTGTACGGAGTATTGGACGAAGAGAGAGGGATGGCTCGCCGGACCACCTTTGTCATCGACAAAGCGGGCATCATTCGCCACATTGATTCAGGAGCGGATGCCATCGACATCGCAGGGGTGAAGGCAGCATGTGGGCAGCTGCAATAAGAGCTGCTCCTCATTTCCGGAAATCATGAAATAGGGTCGCATTTCCCTCGTTTCACGCGTCAATCTGTCCTCGAACAGTGGCAGAGGAGTCGGCCAGGGAAGAAGGAAAGATGAGTCAAAAGTATCGACAGGACGGGTACCGGGGTACATCTGACCGCCCTAAGGAGAGTCGGCCTTCGCAACCGAAGCCCTCACGTGAGGGACCCCGATCCCCTCGCATGCCGGGTATTCATGAAGTCAGACGGTGTGCCATGTGCGGAGTCCAGCTGGGCCAGAGTTTTAGCGAGATCGACTTCTCCAGCCAGTGTCCAAAGTGCAATGCCGACCTCCATACCTGCAAGAATTGCGTTTTCTTTAATCCTGCCAAACGATTTGAGTGTTCCGAACCGATTCCTGAACGCATTGCAGGCAAGGCTGCCAAGAATGAGTGCCAGTACTTTGAGGGCCGGACCACAGTGGAGAAGATCACCACGTCCGGGTCGCAACAAAGGCCTGAGGATGCACGAGATGCCTTCGAGAACCTGTTTAAGAAGTGAAGCTCCTAACCTGTTTGAAACAAATTCCCGATCGAGACACGCGCTACGAGATTAACGCAGCGGGTACGGGAATCAAGACCTCGGATCTCACCTTTGAAATCAGTGAGTGTGACGAGTACGCTCTGGAAGAGTCTCTCAAACTCAGGGAGGAACACGGTGGAGAGGTGGCGATCCTCACACTGGGTCCGCAGAGAGCAGAAAAATCCATAAGAAAAGGACTGGCCATGGGGGCCGATCGCGCCATTTTGGTCAGGGACGACGAGGGTAAAGTCACTACTCCCCACGCCGTGGCCAAGGTCCTGGCCGAAGTCCTCAAGGACGAGGAATATGACCTGATTCTGACGGGGACACAATCGGACGATTGGAGTTACGCCCAGACCGGTGTTCTATTGGCCGAACTCCTGGGACTCCCTCATGCCACAATCGTGATGGAGATCAGGGCCGACCCCGCTCAAAAGAAGGTCAAGGCGTTGCGAGAAATGGAGAGCGGCTGGTTTCAGTGGGTGGAGCTTCCGATGCCCGCCGTGTTGACCATTCAGGCGGGAATCTCCCAGATTCGCTATGCCTCTTTGAAGGGCATTATGCAGGCCAAAAAGAAGGAAATCCGAAAAGTTGAGCTGAGTGATCTTGATGTGGACTTGAGCTCTGTCCCCTCAGTTGAGGTACTCAAGGTCTATCTCCCCGTAGTCGAGAAGAAGGCCGAGATTCTGCAAGGGTCTACTGAAGAGGTGGTGGAACAATTGGTGGAGAAGCTGAAGAAAGAAGCCAAGGTACTCTGAATGAGGGCGGTTGTGCGGTCGTCTTACTCAGTCAAGATAGGTCAAGTCCCGAAAGCACGAAGTCACGACATCACGAACCCCCATGTCTGAGAAAATCTACGTACTCATAGATCACGGAGAGGGTGAGATCCGTATCCCATCATTGGAGAGCCTGGCTCTGGGCCAGAGAATGGCCGAGGAGGCGGGTTTCTCACTCCATGCTCTCATTCTGGGAAATGAGATTGGTCCTCTGGCTGAGCGACTGGAAAAGCAAAAAGTCGATTCGGTGTTGCTGGTCGAGGATCAGAAGTTAGCCAACTATGACCCCGATGTTTATTGCAGGGCCTTAAGTGAGATTCTGACGGAAGACCAGCCCTATCTTTTTCTCATGGGGCATATTTATCAGAATATCGATTTAGCCCCGAAATTGGCGGCCGCAATCAATCGAGGATTGGTCACCGATTGTATCGGCTACCGAAAAGAGGGAGATGACTTCGTCTTCGTTCGTCAGATGTTCAGGAATAAGCTCAACGCGGACGTGCGGTTCCGATCCGAGCATCCATGGATCGTGACCCTGCAAACTGGAGCGACCAGTGTGGATGATTTAATGGAGGGGAGCGGGCAGGTTGTGGAGCGCTCCCTGGATCTCTCTGCTGTGGAGCTTCGTCGCAAGCAACTGGAAGCATTCGAAACCACTCAGGGTAAGGTGGATCTTTCACAGGCGGAGTTGATCGTGGCGGTCGGGCGGGGTATCAAAAAGGCGGAAAATTTACATATTATTGAGGAACTGGCAGAGGCTCTGGGGGCGGAAGTTGCAGCGAGTCGTCCCGTTGTCGATAGTGAATGGCTCACTCGGGATCGCCAGATCGGCAGCTCGGGGCAGACGGTCTCTCCTCGCCTCTATATGGCTTGCGGCATTTCCGGAGCCATTCAGCACATCGTGGGGATGAAGAATGCTCACTGCATCGTAGCCATCAATACCGACCCCAATGCCCCGATCTTCAACATCGCCACCTACGGGATTGTGGGTGACCTTTTCGAGATCGTCCCAGCTCTGACCAAAAAACTCAAAGGCGCCTAGGCGCTGGTTTATGAAAGCCTTCCTGATTCACCAGCACGGGGACTTGGATCAAGTCCGATACGAGGAGATCGACGATCCTGAGATACAACCCGGCTCAGTTCGGGTAAAAACCCAGGCCACAGCCTTGAATCATCTGGATCTCTGGGTGGTGAGAGGGCTTCCCGGTCGAGATCTAAAGATGCCCCACGTGCTTGGTTCGGACGGTGCTGGGATCGTGGAGGAGGTTGGGGCGGGGGTGAGTCGTTTCTCGGTGGGTGATCGGGTAATGATCAACGCCGTTCTTTCCTGCGGCGAGTGCGAATTCTGCATGCAGGGTGAACAGAGTATGTGTGTTCGACTACGTCTTGTGGGTGAACAGGTCGGCGGGACCCACGCTGAGCTGTTGGTGCTTCCTGAAGCCAATCTGGAAAAGATTCCGGAGAATGTTTCCTTCCAGGAAGCAGCCGCTTTTTCCCTGGTTTTTCAAACCGCCTGGCGTATGCTGAAAACCCGGGCCCGCATACAGTCGGGCGACGATGTTTTCATTCATGGCATCGGAGGTGGAGTGTCTTCAGCAGCACTGAGCATCGTCAAGTGTTTGGGCGGCAGGGCATTCGTCAGTTCCTCCAGCGATGAGAAGCTCCAGCGGGCCAAGGAGTCAGGAGCGGATTTTGCTTACAACTACACCCAAACAGATGTGGTTCAGGAGGTGATGGGTGAGACAGGGAAGCGAGGTGTGGACATCGTCGTGGACAGCGTGGGAGCGGCCACCTGGGTCCAAAGCCTCAAAATGGCGGCCAAGGGAGGCAGAATCGTCACCTGTGGAGCCACCAGCGGACCCAGTCCTGAGACAGCCATTCGTCTGATCTTCTGGAACCATTTGTCCATCCTCGGTTCCACCATGAGCAACCGAAAGGAACACCAAGAAATCATTGCCCTGTTGGGACAGGGTAAACTCAAGCCGGTCATTGATCAGGAGTTCGCTCTATCGGAGGGAAGGAGCGCCCTGGAACATCTCCAAAAACAAGACCAGTATGGAAAAGTCGTCCTCATCCCCTAGCTCTATATATATGTATGTAGGTTACAAAATGTTTGATATTATCGCCGCTTAAATTCGATTTCAGAAAAGAAGGAGGAATCATAATGAACCTTAATAAACATACATGGACCCTATTGTTGATCTTAACTCTGAGTTGGTTGCCTTTAGGATGCAGTCAGACGGAGCAACCGGATCAAACTGCTGAGACCCAAGGCGCTAAGCCCACTGTTGAACGTTCTTCTGAAGTAACGTTAAGCGCTCTGGTTGAAGCTGTAGATTATGATGCAAGGACCTTCTCATTAACGGATGAGCTCGGTAACACCCAGAGTTTTGAAGTAAGGAATCCAGACGTTCCTTTGGAAGATCTCAAAGAGGGTGACAATGTCACCATGACGATTTATGAGGAGGAATTGGCGTTCGTTACTGAGCCAGGTGCAGAATTACCCTCGGATCAGGAACTCAGAGCTGTTGGCACAACCGAGGGCAATATAACCGTAATCAACGTAAAACAGATGACCAGCACCGTTCTGGCAATTGACGTAGAAAACCGAATGGCTACTTTAGAGTCTGAAGGAATCCCGGAGTTCACTGTGCCGATACAGGATGATGTGAAAAATCTGGAAAACGTTAGAGTAGGTGATCAGGTCGTGACCTTTATTACTCAGGTGGTATCTGTCACAATCAACGAATAGATTCTTTTTACTTTACAGCCTGGAAACAGCCATTCCTTCTTTAGTGAACTGTAACTTCTGACAGTTCACTAGAGGTGATTCATATGCTATTGTCCTCCGAAACCCTTTGAAGGAGGAAACATGCCCAGCATACGCCTAGCTTCCATTACGATAACCGCAGCACTCGTCACCGTCCTGGGGTCGACCACCACTGCTCAAGAACCTCCCCCGGAGCGGGCCTACACCTCGCCCATCTGGTACACGCACGGGGGTTGAACAGCCCTGTCCAACCAAAGGGAGAACTCAGGGAAATGCAAAACACAGTAAGAAAGTCATTCCGTACCGCGCCTATCACCACCATGTTGCTGGCCGCTGGTCTAAGTTCAGTGAGTGCTCAGGAACAGACCCTCAGTGAGCGCGTCATGCACTATCGGGCTATCGATGCCGTGGTGTGGGCTATGCCGCTCCTTAACTTCAAGACCGCACGTGATGGCCACGCAGCGATCGGGGCTGGCTACAACGATATCGCATACAATTCCCAGATTCAGGACTGGAAATTCCAGGCCGCCACGCCCAACGATACCACGCCTTACACGAATTTCTTCTGGACCGTGAAAGACGGGCCCGTGGTCATTGAAATCCCGCCCTCGGGTGATGGGGTTGGAATTTTTGGTACTCTGATGGATGCCTGGCAGCGCCCGCTGGAAGATGTAGGCGCCGCCGGTAAGGATCAGGGTCGCGGTGGAAAATATCTGATGCTGCCACCTGGATATGATGGCGAGCTTCTCCCGGGCGCGTACACTCTTCCGCAGAGAACCTACAATGGTTTCGGGGTCCTGCGTCCGATTATCGCGGACAGCAGTCCGGAAAACCTCGCCAAGGCGGCTGCCTTTTCACAGAGGATCAAGGTCTACCCCCTGGCGCAGGCCGACAACCCGCCTGAGAATCGCTACGTGGATATTTACGGCAAGATCATGGAGGGAATCATCAAACTCGATGAAACCGTTTACAGCGAGTTGAACGAGATCATACAGGAAGAAGTCGTGGAAGAGCAGAATTTGGCTATGATGGGAATGCTCAACAGCATCGGGATCCGGAAAGGCTCGCCTTTTAATCCCGACGCCGCAATGAGGGAAATTTATGCGGCCGCATCCGCCGACGCGCTGGAATACATGATTGAGCAATATCACAAGATCCTGAATCCCTTTGTTTACGAGGGAAAAAGTGGAGTGCTCTGACCCCTCCTTTAGTCGTGGAAACCGGTTTCACGTGGGAGTCCCCCAACCTCTTCGACTACAACGCCCGTGGAGTGCTCTATTATGCGATCATCACCAGTGTAAAAAATTACGGGACTGCTACCTATTATTTAGATCTCGCCGAGGACAGCAATGGCGAGTGGCTGGATGGTGGCAAAAATTACAAATTGAACGTGTTGCCCGATGTGCCCGTGAGGGACTTCTGGTCGGTGGTGGTCTATGACCTCGAGTCCGCTGCCTGGATTCGGGAAATGACCAAAGTCGGCGTCGCTTCGTCAAGCGAAGGGGTCGTCACCAACCAGGACGGGAGCGTCGATATCTACTTCGGTCCCCAGGCACCCGATGGGCTGGAAGCCAACTGGATCCCCACTGCAGAGGGCCGGAGATTTTTCCTGCTCTTCCGTTTTTATGGTCCGGAGCCTGGAACATTCGATGGCAGTTACGAGTTGAATAATATCGAACTGCTCGACTAGAGTGTCAGAACGTTTCGGTAAGAAACTCAATCGACCCTTCCATGTCAGCTCTGATCAGAGCCCAGCCGTGAGGCTCCCCTTCCAGGACCTGGAAAACACTGGAAACTCCTCGGTCGGTCAAAATCTGGTGAAGGATCTGGATGGCTTGCCGCATGGGGAAGAAAGCTTCGTAGCGGTCCGCCGTACCGTAGGATAAATAAACCTTTAAGTCTTTGAGATCGGCGGTACGGGCAAGAACTTCCACACTGTTTTCCAGCCAATGATCCTGATTAAAGGGTGTTCCGAAAACGGGATTGAACAAGCTGGCAAACCGTCTGACCGCACCTCCTGAAGAGGTATTCAGAAGTTTCGATGGATCGTTACCCAGGAGAATAATGGGGGAGCCTGCCGCCACGGAGCTGTAGAGGTCAGGGTATTTCATTGCTATCTTCAGTGCCGCAAACCCTCCCAGGGAGGTTCCGGCGATGACTCGATTCGCTCGCCCGGCTTTGACACGAAAGTTCTTTTCAATTTCCTGAATGAGGTCCTTATAAATGTATTCTTCACCATTCCAGCTCCCGTCCTCATAATTCGTGAAGAAGGGGTTTTTCCCATAGGGGTGGACCATCAAAAACTGCGGTACGTTATCGTTGAGGAAGAGGCTTTCGATAGCCAGGGGAATGTTGTCATACCGTTGCTGTGTCCATCGGGTCTGGTTATTGTTCATCCCGTGAAGAAAGTAGATGACGGGAAATGTCCGGTCCGGTTCCTTGTCGTAGGCAGGTGGCACGAGAATGCTGTATGGGTTCTGCTCACCCAGTGCCGAGGAAGCAAAGTCACGAAACTCTACCCGCGATCCTCCCTCCAATTGGATGGTTTGAGGTGTTTCAGCAGGCTGGGTGGACCATTGTCGCTGACCCCAGGTCGCAAGCGAGGCTAGAGAAAGTACAAGGATCGGTAAGAGAACGAATTTTGTTTTTGCCATGTTTAAGACTCGAGGCTTTTTAATATTTTTTGGATATAGGAAGAAACAGGATAACCCTTCTGGCCCGGTTTCGTCCAGGTGAATGTCTGTTGGGGAGCCGGACTTCGAAGGGAAACCAGCACCGGGTGAAAATTCAGTTTCCGAAAGGTAATCCGATGGGCCACGGGAGCTGCTCGTTTCCGGACCTTCAGATGCAACCCGTGAGTCATTTTAAAGTTTTCTGCCAGCCTGGAGGTGGGCGGCCCCTGGATACGCGGAAACTCCCAGAAGCCTCTCAAGAAGGTGTCGTTCCAGCTTTGTGTCAGTAGATATTGTTCACCTCTCGCAATCAGGGCGACCGTATAGTGAAACTCCTGGACAGCGCGCCGGGTGCGTGGTTGGGGGAGAGTCTTTTCCAACCCTTTCTCGTAGGCGATACAACTGGCGGCCAGTGGGCAGGAGACGCACTGAGGATTGCGGGGGGTACACACCAGGGCCCCCATTTCCATCAAGGCCTGGTTGAAATCGCGAATATTCTCGGCAACCGAAGCCTCACTGACCAGCTGGACTAGAAATTTTTGGAGCTTGGCAAGCGTTGATCCTTCAAGAGCGCCTTCGATTTTGAGGTAGCGAGAAAAGAGCCGGCTAATGTTGCCGTCCAGTATGGGCACAGGTTCTCCGTAGGCGAGAGAAAGGATGGCACCCGCCGTGTAGGGACCGATGCCGGGCAGCTGCAGAGCCTGGCTGAAGTCTCGCGGGAATTCACCCCCATGCTGTTCGCACACGATTCGGGCGGCTTTATGGAGGTTGCGCCCACGCTTGTAATATCCAAGTCCGGACCAGGCAGAGAGAATCTCGTTTTCCTGTGCGTCAGCCAGCGCTTTAATGCTTGGGTAGGTTCTCAGAAATTCTTCGAAGTACGGGACGACTGTTTTGACCTGTGTCTGTTGGAGCATGATTTCGGAAACCCACACACGATAGGGATCAGAATTTTTTCTCCAGGGCAGCTCGCGCCTATTCTCTCGATACCACTTCAAAAGGCGAGAAGCGAATGTTTTAGCGGGAATAGGAAGATTCACATCGGTATCATACACTGAGACGTTGTCGAATCGAACCATCTTCCATGTGGACATGGACGCCTTTTTTGCGTCCATCGAGCAGCGAGAATGCCCAGAATACCGAGGCAAACCGGTCATTGTCGGAGCCGATCCTCGAGAGGGGCGAGGCCGAGGTGTGGTCGCGGCCTGTTCCTATGAGGCACGAACGTTCGGAATCCATTCCGCCATGCCCATCAGCCGAGCCTTCCGATTGTGCCCGAAGGGAATCTACCTGCGCCCCGAATTCAAGAAATATACCCAGGCTAGCCGTGCCATCCGGACTATCTTTCGTTCCTTTGCTGATCTTGTGGAGCCCCTGAGTATTGACGAGGCTTTCCTGGACATGTCCCAGGAAGTGAGTGAAGGTGAAGCCGCTGTCAAGGTCGCCCAGTCTCTAAAGAACACGATTCTCCAAGATCAACAGTTGACCTCCTCAATCGGGATTGCGCCTAACAAGTTTGTTGCCAAGATCGCTTCAGACATGAAGAAACCTGATGGGTTAACCCTGGTTCTTTCCCATCAGGTGCAAACTTTTCTCGATCCTCTTCCCATTTCGCGACTTTGGGGAGTGGGACCGAAAACCGAGACAAAGCTTTCCCAAATGGGGATCAAAACGATCCTGCAGCTTCGCCATTATGAGAAAGACGTACTGGTACAGAGTCTCGGAAAAATGGGAGCCCATCTCTGGAACCTGTCCAATGGCGTTGACAATCGGCCGGTGATGGAGAGTCGGGAAGTCAAATCCATCGGTCACGAGCACACCTTTCCTGAAGATGCCTGGGATAACGAAACCTTGGAGCAAACTCTATTGCGCCTCAGCGCCGGTATCTGCCAACGGCTGTCTAAAAAGGGACTCTCCGGCAAGACGATCACCCTTAAGCTACGCTATTCGGATTTCACCACCATCACCCGGCAAACCACACTGCGTGAGGCGCTGGAGGATGAATCCGATATCTTTCGGGTTGCCCAAAAGTTGTTGCGAAAGTTTCGTGACCCGAAGCGCAAGATCCGCCTCATCGGCGTTTCCGTTTCTTCACTCCAATCAAAGAAGGAGTCTGCACGCCGACAGATGAAGCTGTTTTAGGCAGTCGTAGGGGGCAGCCGGTGGCGACCCGAACCAAACGGGTAGCACGATCTGTTCGGGCGAGCCACCGGCTCGCCCCTACAATTTCTCTTCTGGGTCTTCAATGGCTGGAATGATGTGATGGAGGAATCGGGCAGCCATGCTTCCGTCCACAACCCGGTGATCTGAGGTAATACTCAGATTCATCATCTCGCGTATGACGATTTGACCGTCCTGAACGACAGGCTTCTGAGAAATCTTGTGGATACCGAGAATGGCAACTTCTGGGTAGTTGATAATGGGGGTTGCCATCACTCCCCCCATCGCTCCTAAACTGGTGATGGTGAAGGTCCCGTCCCGCAGATCCTCGAGCTTGGTTTTACCTGCGGAAGCGGCCTTGGAGAGCTGGGCGATTTCCTGTGCAAGCTGAAGGATATCCTTCTTGTCCACCTGCTTCACAACGGGAACAATCAATCCTTGAGGGGTGTCGGAGGCGATTCCAATGTTGTAGTAGTGCTTGATCCGGATGACTTCCTGTTCCTCATCCAAAGAGGAATTGAGTAGGGGATATTCCTTCAGCCCTGTGACGATAGCTTTCATGATGAAGGGAAGATAGGTCAAACGAATCCCTTGGCCTTTGTCGGACTCCAGAAACCGTTTTCGCAAACGCACCATTTCCGTAGCGTCCACCTCTTCCACATAGGTGAAGTGAGCCGCTGTTCTTCGGGAGATCATCAGGTGATCACCCATTTTCTTGCGAACTCCGCGATAGGGTAGGGTCTCGACTTTTCCAGTTGCAGGTGTGTCTTGGAGCGGTGAGGACTTCGATTGGACCATGCTGCTCTGATGGTTTTCCAGATCTTCCCGGGTCACCTTGCCACCCCGTCCGCTACCTTGAATCTCGCTGAGGTCGATTCCCATTTGGCGGGCCAGCCTTCGAACCGCCGGCGTGGCCAGTACAGGCTCTTTTGCTGTTCTGCTTTTGTCCCTTGGAGTCGACCGGACTCTCGTTTGACCCGACCGTGTTTCCTTGGACGGAGTGTGAGCGCTGTGGTGTCCTGGCGGCTTGACCCCTTCTTCGGTCTCTTCGATCACCACCAGGGTTGCTCCCACTTCGATCATTTCTCCATCTTTTCCGATCCGTTTGGCGATCTTTCCCTTTACAGGAGAGGGAATTTCCACGGTGGCTTTGTCGGTCATGATCTCCACGATGGGCTGATTCTCATCAATAGACTCACCCTCCTTGACCAGCCAGCGAACGATTTCACCCTCAACGATGCCCTCTCCAATGTCAGGAAACCTGAATTCAAAAGCCATAGCTATTCAAAAATCCATTCCATCTCTCAGTGCTTTCAGGATGCGTGTTTCGTTGGGTAGGTAGTCCTGTTCGAAGGTATAGGGGAAAGGAATGTCAAAGCCGGTCACCCGGAAGATGGGTGCCTGGAGATGGAGAAGAGCTCTTTCACCGATGGAGGCCGAAAGCTCCGCCCCGAAGCCACATGTTCTGGGGGCTTCATGGACGATGACTACCCGACTTGTTTTCTTGACCGAAGCGATAATGGTATCGATATCGAAAGGAAGCAGTGTACGCATGTCGATAACCTCGACGGAAATCTGGTCTTCTTCCTCAGCTGTCTCGGCGGCCTCAAGCGCGACCCTCACCATGGCCCCGTAAGTCACCACGGTGATGTCCTCTCCTGCTCGAACCACCTTCGCCTTGCCTAGTTCGATGACGTACTCTTCATCGGGCACCTCTCCTCGAGCCGCTCGGTAGAGGCTCTTGGGTTCCAGAAAGATCACCGGGTTGTCATCCCGGATCGAAGCAATCAGCAGGCCTTTGGCATCGTAAGGATTGGAGGGCATCACGACCTTCAGCCCCGCGGTGTGAATGAAATAGGTTTCCGGACTCTGCGAGTGATAGTGGCCTCCTTTGATTCCGCCGCCAGAGGGAGCGCGAATGACCATGGGACAAGTGAACTGTCCACCAGATCGATAGCGCATTTTAGCGGCTTCGTTGACGATTTGGTCAAAGGCGGGGTAGATGAAGTCAACGAACTGAATCTCCGGTACCGGACGCATTCCGTAAAGGGCCATCCCGATGGCACTCCCGATAATCCCGGCTTCGGCCAGCGGTGTGTCAAAAACCCGATCGGATCCGAATTCCTGGAAGAGCCCCTGAGTAGCGCGGAAGACCCCACCGAACTTACCCACGTCCTCACCCATGATCACGACGCGGTCGTCGCGTTTCATCTCTGCGCGAAGAGCATCATTGACGGCTTGGACGATGTTTATTGTCGGCATGAATTGCGTGTTAGCCGGAATGATGCATCATTCCGGCTGGCGGTCCTGTTGCGCGGAGTCGCGGTCCTGAGAGGCGCGAAGTTCCTCACGCTGTTCTTCCAGGTGCCAGGGTACCGTGTCCAGCACATCCTCGAACATTGTATCCATGGAGGGGGGGCCTATTTTCTCAGCCTTTTTCAGTGCCACTTCAATTTCGTCTTTGATTTGTTCCTCCAAACTGGCATCCTCGGCTTCACTCCAGGCTCCATCGTTGATGAGGTAGGATTTGAAACGAGAAATCGGATCCTTCTTGATCCATTCCTGAACTTCTTTCTCATCCCGGTATACTCGAGGATCGTCTGATGTGGAGTGACCTCCCTGGCGGTAAGTCACCGCCTCAATGAGAGTCGCTCCTTCTCCACGGCGAGCCCTGTCGGCGGCTTCCCGGGTGACCGAATAGACGGCAAGGATATCGTTGCCGTCCACCTGCACACCTTCAATATTGTAAGCCGCTGCTTTTTCGGCAAGTGTTCGCGAAGCGGTTTGAAACTGCCGTGGAACGGAAATGGCCCACTGGTTGTTCCTACAGAAGAAAATAGTAGACGTCTTGTAAACACCAGCAAAATTCAGGGCCACGTGGAAATCTCCCTCCGAAGTGGCCCCATCGCCAAAATAGACGAGGGCAACGTCCTTGCTGCCCGTTAATCGGGCAGCAAGGCCGATTCCCGTGGCATGGGGAATCTGATTTCCGACCGGACTCGAGATGGACCCGAAACGCAGTTTCCAGGAGGCGTAGTGATTAGGCATCTGCCTACCCTTGATGGCGTCCTGTTCGTTGCCGAACAATTGGCAGCACAGGTCGAAAAGAGGAAAGCCTCGAAGCAAAGCCGCTCCCAGTTCACGGTAGCAGGGAATGATCCAATCCTTCGATTTCAGAGCAAAGGCACTCCCAATGATGGCGGCTTCCTCACCTAGGGAACCGACGTAAAAGCCTATCCTGCCCTGTCTTTGCAGTGTGATCATCCGCTCATCAACTCGACGATTCAGGAGCATCACACGATACAGGCGGAGAAGATCCTTCCGGTTGATGGAAGGCACCTTCTGTCCCTCCAACAGCTTCCCGTCCGGGTCTAAGATTCCGACCAGTCCCTCCGACATACGCCAGGAAGTATAACTTTGGCACTAGACAACAGGCAAATGACAACAGCCGGCAGACCGGCTGAAATTCCAAATTCAAAATTCCAAATCCCAAACAAATTCAAAATCTCAAATTCCAAATTCAAAACGATTTATTGTTTTGATTTTCTATTTCCTAATTTTCAATTTTCTGCGCGCTGTGTGCAGTGCGCAAAGCGCGCTCTCTTTTGTCATACCAGCACGTTATATAGGCACAGATAGTTTCTATCAGAAAGGAGTCAACCGATGGCTAAGGCAAAAGCAAAGAAGAAGAAGGCTACCAAGAAGAAGGCTACCAAGAAGAAGGCCGCGAGCAGGAAGAAGGTAACGCTCAAGAAGAAGGCTACCAAGAAGAAGGCCACCAAGAAGAAGGCCACCAAGAAGAAGGCCACCAAGAAGAAGGCCACCAAGAAGAAGGCCACCAAGAAGAAGGCCGCCAAGAAGAAGGCCAAAGCCCGAAGAAGGTAGTGCACTGTGGGCTCGGCCATTCCTGTGCCGAGCCCTTCCTCTCCCCTAGCGCGCTTAGGCGCGCGTTCCAAGTTTCAGGTTCCAGGTTGGAGTGTCTTCCGCCTGTTTCTTGTCAGCTGTCAGTTGTCTGTGGTTTGCGGTCAGGCGGTCAGGCGCTCAGCGTTCCCCCCGCGTCTCCATCAGTCTCTCAATGTCCCTGATCTCTCGAGGAGCAGTCTGGGAGAGCACCTGGAAGCCGTCTTCAGTGACCAGGATGTCGTCTTCAATGCGGACGCCGATATTCATGAACTTCTTGAGAGCCGGACGGATCTTGTCCAACTCCTTTTCGCTGACTCCCTGCGCCATCAGTCTTTCCTCGGAGTCTTCTCGTACGTAGATGCCGGGTTCGATGGTCAAGACCATGTTCTCTCGCAAATGTTCACCGGATCGGACGTCGTGCACAGCAAGCCCGATGAAGTGTCCCACCCCATGAAGAAAGAACACACGATATTGATTTGTTGATGGGTCGGTAATGAGCCCTAGGCGAAAGAGTCCTTCCTTGAGCACTTGGGTCGCCTTTTGATGAACCGTTAAAATAGGCACCCCGGGTTTGACCAGGGCTATGGATTCCTTTTGGGCATTCAGCACAAGCTGGTAGATGGCAGCCTGCTCTGGAGTGAATATTCCGTTAACCGGAACGGTTCGGGTAACATCAGCAGCGTAATAATTGTACTCGGCTCCGATGTCCATCAGCAAAAGTTCACCATCTTGAATCTGTCTTTGGCTCTTTTGATAGTGCAGAGTGGTAGCGTTGGGGCCGGATGCGACGATGGAGGGAAACGCCCAGTCAAATGAGTTCCTCTTTTTAAAGACGTATTCGATCAGGGCTTCCACTTCGTATTCCCAGAGACCCGGATGCAGGATCTTCATCACCTCAAGTTGTGCCTCGACGGTAATATCAATAGCTTCCTGAAGCTGTTTGACTTCATAGGGAGACTTGATCACCCTGAGTTGCTGGAAAATCTGGGATGCGTCTTTGATTTGAATTCCAGTGAACCGCTCTCGCAAGCGGTTGGCAAATAGGAACTCCTCGCTGACTTCTCCGGTCAATCCCGGTTTGGGTTCCATGAGCAGGTAAACGTCAGCCTCACCCTTCCGAAGGTCTGCGAAAAAGTCTTCGAACTGGCTGGATTGGCTTCGGTAGGGACGTCCGTACAAAACGGAATCCAGAAAAGAGTCAAACTCAGAAGAGCTCCAGATGGTTTGGATACCGCTTGTGTCCGCAACCTCTTCAGGACTCGATATTTTCCCATCCCACACTTCTCGGCGAGGATCACGATCGGGCAGAAACAAGATCTCCCGTCTGGAGGAATTTTGAGGCATCAAGACGAGTGTGGTTTCAGGATGACGACTTCCCGTGAGATAAAAGAGGTTGTTTTCCTGGCGGAACTCATAGGCGACATCCCCCGAATAAGGGCGTATGTCGGCGCTGAATAGAATCAGCATTCCGCGATTCCCCATCTTTTCCATGACCAATTGTCGCCTCTGGACGAGATCGGCCCTTAACTCCGGATCATTGGCGAAGAGGGTAGGCCAAATCAGGAGCCATGACAGTAAGTGAATCCACTTGCCCATTTTGCTTCCCAGGAGGTTGATGGTTGGACTCTAACAAATGAGGCGGAGTATTTCTACGGCTGCATCAATTCCTTGTAGGCGTTGACGGCCAACTCATCGCAGCGTTCGTTTTCAGGATGGCCGACGTGCCCTCGCACCAATTCAAAGCTCAGCTTGTGCATTTGAGTCAGTGCGTCCAGTTGCTTCCACTGCTCGACGTTCTTGACAGGCTTCAGTCCGTTGCTGGTTTTTCGTTTCCAACCCCGGCGTTTCCAATTCTGAATCCACTCGGTGAGTCCCTGTTTCAAGTAGGTACTGTCGGTCACGACATGAACGCGTGTAGGTCTTTGCAGGGATTGTAGACCTTCTATGAGGGCCTGCAATTCCATTTGATTGTTGGTGGTCTGCAGGGTGGCGCCGGTCTTCTCCATGGTCTTTCCAGTGGTCACATGGCGAAGAATAAAAGCCCAACCTCCCGGTCCGGGATTTCCACTGCAGCCGCCATCCGTGTAAATAATGACCTCCGCGTCAGCAGAGGAGTTCCTCCTGTCGGTCATTCGCTTGTCCTCATGACTGGAGAATGATACACATTGGTCGGTTGAGAAGCCAGAGGGTATACTGCACAGGTTTTAACGGAGCCATGGAAGTAAAAATGGGAGTAAAGAATGCCTGAGACCGACAAGCTGAAGATAGACATCGTGGACGCCTTGAAAAGCATTAAGGATCCCGACCTGGGCCGGGACATCGTGTCGCTGGGCTTTGTGAAAGACGTCAAGTTCTGCGGTGGTGTGGCGGCCGTGACCATTGAACTGACGACACCTGCCTGCCCCGTCAAGGATCAGATGAGAGAGGAAGCAAGGCAAGCGATACTTGCACTGGACGGAGTCGACGAGGCCAACGTGGAAATGACGGCACGTGTGCGATCGTCTTCTTCGGAAAGTACGGGTCTGCTCCCTGGAGTGAAAAACGTCATCCCCGTGGCCAGCGGAAAGGGAGGAGTCGGAAAATCGACCGTCAGTGCAAACCTGGCGGTGGCTCTGGCACAAAGTGGTGCCCAGGTCGGATTGATGGACGCGGATGTCTATGGACCCAGTATTCCCACCTTGTTGGGTCTTTCAGAGAAACCCGTCTCCGGGCCAAACCAACAAATGATTCCTGTCATTCAGTATGATTTGAAAATCATATCCATGGGCTTTTTCCTTCCTGAAGACAAGGCGGTGATCTGGCGTGGACCCATGCTGGACAAAATGATCACTCAATTCCTGGGAGGGGTGCAGTGGGGCGAACTGGATTATCTGATTATTGATCTTCCGCCCGGAACCGGCGACATCCAGTTGAGCTTGTGCCAGAAGGTTCCACTGACCGGTGCGGTGATTGTTTCAACGCCGCAGGACGTGGCTCTGAATGTAGCCCAGAAGGCCATTGCCATGTTCAATCAGTTGAATACACCGATTCTCGGCATTGTAGAGAACATGAGCCACTATCGGTGCAGCCATTGTGGTCAACGGGATGACATCTTCGGGACAGGCGGAGCACGTCAGGTGAGCGAAAGCAGGGAGTTGCCCTTCCTGGGAGAAATCCCGCTCTCCACCAATATTCGTGTCCATTCAGACCAGGGAAAGCCGGTGGTTTTGGCTGAACCGGAATCAGAGCAGGCCAAGGCCTTTTTGCGGATAGCGGAGAACACGGCCGCTCAGATCAGCATCCGCAACATGGCGGGAGATCTCGAGCAGGACATCAAGGTGTCATTTTAAGGTGACGTTTTAATGGACGGGCAGACTCACTCGGGCGATGACAGCTCGCCCATCCCCCGTGAAATCACGCGAGCGGGTGAGCACGACATCCGAATCCTATGGAAGAGTGGGCACGAAAGTATCTATCCGGCGCGTTATCTGCGACTGAAATGTCCCTGCGCGGTATGTGTGGATGAGTGGACGGGTCGGGAAGTTCTCAGACCTCAGGCGGTCACCGAGGATGTTGCTCCCAGCTCACTCGAGCTCGTCGGTCGATACGGCATGAGGGTGCGCTGGACGGATGGCCACTCCGACGGCATCTACACCTTTAAACTACTCCGAGAGCTGTGCCCCTGTTGTCAAACGTCGTAGGGGCGAGCCGGTGGTCCCCGCTCATGATCAGGCGCAGTCAGAGCCGTGGGCTTTAGCCCACGGGCCCGCAGGCTAAAGCCTGCGGCTCTGAAAAGATCGTGCCGCTCGTTCTGTTCGGGTCAGCCACCGGCTGCCCCCTACACTTATTGATTTTTCTTCTTCAGCACGGAGAGGTGGTGCCGGTAGTCGGAACGAACGGCGATGAAATCCTTGTGCTCCAGCTTGAGTTCGGCCGTAATCTGGCGAATCTGCCTGTCCTCTGCACCAGAGATGTCTTCGTCCGTGGAGGAGACAGCAAAAAGACAATGCAGCAAAGCAATTTTCTGCTTCTGCGTTGCTATTTTGTTGAACTCCCGTGTCACCAGATAGTTTTCCGTTCCTCCAAACAGCACATTCTGAGTTTTTGCGATCTGAACCACGATGATGGCCTGTTCTTCGGGCAACTCGCCCAGCTCCATGACCGAGCGTTCCATCTCACGGGTTTCTTCCTCACTGATTTCTAGATCCGCATGAGCCACTCGGCCCAGAATGTAGGCAAAGACAGCGATATGCCGGGCCTGCTGAGGATCCATCTGATCCAAGGCCTGGGTGATCTTGCGGACGGTCTCGGTTTCGGTGGATACGGTCTCTGAGTCCGCCTGTTTTTCCAGCCCAAGAAATCTGTAAAGCGACATAGGAAGCGAGGACGGCAGCTTACAAGACCGGCTCAAGAGGGTCAAGAAGGGGCAATAGCCCGGACGATGCATCATCCGGGCTAAG
>Ga0066376_10000032_pt1 | contig 97086 bp, 85 predicted proteins | sample Knorr_S15_td_Bot_FD_77009 | JGI IMG/M metagenome (GOLD analysis project Ga0066376, IMG submission 77009) | Marine microbial communities from Southern Atlantic Ocean transect - Knorr_S15_td_Bottom_ad_5009_LV_A | ecosystem: Environmental > Aquatic > Marine > Oceanic | place: Southern Atlantic...
GTTCGTAGAGGCATGTTTCAAAATCGATGATGAGATTAAATCGAAGGATTTGTACAGACAATTGATTGTGGATATTGCGCCCATCTTGAAAGAGGTCCCATCAAGTCATGACGCCGTATGGCCAGAACACATTGTATGCGAAGAAATAGAACGCTTCTGTACGATTACTGCTAAACCATTTGACTCTTATCTCAAAGAAATCCAAGTAGCGTCGTATGTCATTTCACCTTTTATCAGCCAAGACTGGCTCAATAAAGCGAAACTAGCAAGAGATTCTAGCCCAGAACAAAGGCAAGAATACCTGAGGGAAGTCCAGGCCCTAGGAGAAATCAGTTTTTTCCTCAGGACGTATGAGTCATATTTTCAATAACTCAATTACAGCCTTTCCGACCATCGTCAGCCCGATTCTTGAGAACCATCGGCCGGGGTTTCGAGTGGGTACCCTCTCACTCGTAGAGGACAAGATGGTTGCCATTGCGGTCGTTATCAATCATGAATTGGACGAAGTAACGAGCGCGCGCACCTTGGTCATCGCTGATTTCGCTGCGGTCGCCGTATCGGCTCATCAGATTGGTCAGAGATGGGTTGTGTTGCTCCTCGGTGCACTGAGGGGCTTCGCTGGCCTGTTGGCCGGGCTTCTCACCCTCGTACAGATCGCTGGCATTGCAGGCAATCACTTCCTCGCACCAGCGGTAGCAATCGTATGGTGTGCCACAGATGAAGTCCCCTGTGCGGAAGCATAGTTCGTCAGGGACGACCCAGTCATCAGCCCATGTTGATGATGCGCGGTCAAGGTCCGAGTCCGAGCCGAGACTGTCGTAGAACTGATGGGTATGGTACAAACCGAGGGAATGACCGAGTTCATGGCTCGGGATGTAACTGGTGGCGAAGGTCGCTGCGCGCACGAAGGCGACGTAATGGTCGCGCGTGTGCCATGGATACTGGCTGTACGCGCCCCATCCATCTGACATCAGTACGATGTTGACCATGGTTGGCTCGTACCCCTCGATGAATCCGTCTCCGAGTTGGGCGATGGCGACGTTGTCACCACTTTCGGCAGCGGTATCATTGGTGCGATTCTCCAGTGGTCGACCCTGATAATCGTCGGTCACATTCGGGAAGATCATGTCCACATACACGATATTGGCGCGGGCTAAGTGGATGCTAGATGGATTGTATACGCTATTAATGAGTTCAAGACCGGTGTCTAGTGTGGTTTCATTGGCCAGCCAATCCTCGCCATTCTTGTTCTTGTAGACGAAGAAATTCACTGCGAGCGTCTTTGTGGGGCCTGCAACATCACAATCGAGGCCTGGGTATGGCGATTCAGCAGAAATCTGCTGCCAATATTGCTGCTCGTCGCATACTGCCTCCTCCTCGTCGACGGACAGGTCATTGCCCAGACATCCAGACAGGGACGCGGCGACGAGAACCAGCAGAACAAAAATCGCAGCAATTCTCATTCCATCATCTCGTCGAGCAGACCTTCAACATTCTTTGTTCTGATTTGCCGGCGTTCGGCTTCTCTACTAGCCATCCAATCTTCGCGCGGTGGCATCTCAAGATTATGGCCAGCTACTGCGCTCTTGCCGCGCATTTCAACCAGCCTTCTGCGCGCTTGCTCGTAACTATCAGCCCGTTTATCCCACTGCGCGGCAGGCCAGCCGCAATCCCATCGCCCGACTTCGTAGGCATTTTCCTCAATCCAAGCACCACAACGAGCATTGTAACAACGTCCCTTCTCCTCATCACCCTCGATCCAGAAGGTCACTTCTTTGCAGATTGGGCAGGCGTTGCGGTCAAAGGTTACTAGGTCCACGCTGGCATCTTCACCAACGAAATTCAATTCCCAAACGGTGATTGCACCGGTTATCGCATCTGTTGGCGCTGCTTTTGCCAAAAATCCACGCATTACGTCCCATGCATCTTCCTCTTTGTTGAAGATGCCAAGCACAGTTTTTTCAGAGCCGCCATTACTGACCGAGGGCACATACACGTTGCCTCGCTCTTCTGCCATGATATGCGCGAGGCCGAGCCAAGCGGATGAATGCACCGCCTTGTGTCGAGGTGTTTTCTGAGGTTTCACGGATTGTCGCTCGCCGCGGTCAATCCTGCTAAGGTTGCGGCGCGTACTGTGGCCGTTGGGATGCCGTTCGTGGTGAAAATTGCGAAAGGCAGCATGTCTATCGCTGCTACAACTTCAGGATGCTGTAAGCGGAATTCACCCGCTGCCGAACTTTCCTTCACGAGCCACGCTGCGACAATTCCGGTTGGGAAATTGAGGTCGGAAGTTCGCGCATCCTGCAACTGAGCGGACAACTCTTTGCAGTTGAGACAATCTTTGCCAGAGAAGATTACCAGACCGTTAGGCGCGCTCCAAGCCTCACTCCAATTTTCAACGAATCGCATTGCTCTCGTATTGATGCAACAGACGCACGTTCATATGGACGCTGCCGCTGCATGGTCACATGGTAGAAGTCGGAGATGACGCCCCAGATTTTGCTCTACACGATGGAGAGCGCAGCATAGTGAAAGGTTCTGATTTTCGCGGACAGCGGGTTATTCTCGCGTTTTTCCCCGCGGCATTCACCGGAGTATGCAAAACCGAATTGTGTACCTTTCAAGGCTCGCTCGAAAGTTTGAATGCTGCAAACGCCACGGTTTTGGCAATCAGCGTTGATGCACCGTTTGCCAATGCTGCATTTGGAGAGGCAAACGGCATCTTGTTCCCGATTCTTTCTGACTACACCCGCAGCACGGTCAACGCCTATGGGGTTGCATTGGAGAATTTCGCTAGCATGGAAGGATATACTGCGAGCCAGCGCGCGGTTTTCATCGTTGATGAGAGCGGTGATGTGATGTGGAAATGGGTAGCAGATAGTCCGGGTGAGCAGCCCGATTACAAGGCAGTTATCGCCGCCCTAAACGCCTGATTTTTCCCACGAGAATTCTACCACCGCCAACCCACCCTCGTGAGGCATCGGCGCGTTAGGCTTCTCAATACGGATTCGTAGCGCGCTGAGATTTGCTTCTCCCCGCAGGCGCGCGGCAATTTTTTCACAGAGAGTTTCCATCATTTTGACGGAATCCCCTTCTGCAATTACCGAATACACCGCTTTTTGCAGTGTGCCATAGTCAATACTCGTTGACAGTTCATCGTCTGAAGCATCCGAAGAAAGCGTTGCCCAAACTGAGACTACGAATGTTTGCGCTCCCTCACGCTCCCAATCAAATACCCCATGCGCTCCTTCTACGCAATAGCCTTCAACAGCGACGACGGTAGTCATTTACTCACCTCAGTCGTCGCGTTCATGCACCCAAATTAGGTGATAGCCGAATTCGGTCTTGATGAATCGGTCACAGTCGTTTACCGGCTGCTCAAAGCATGCTGCGGAAAACGCCGGCACCATTTGTCTCTCTTGGAACCAGCCGAGGTCACCACCACTCGATCCGCTTGGACAGGTGGAATGTTTTTTCGCAGCCTTCTGAAAAGCCTTCAGCGGCTTTCGCGCTTCCTGAATCTCAGATAGGAGTCGGACTGCGTCCGATTTTGCTCGGACTAAAATATGGCTCGCGTGAGCTCGCCTAATCGCCATACCTGCACCTCACACCATTTACTCAAGACCGTTGCGGAAGCGATTTCAGCCCCAAGCCAGGCCAGCAGCATAGGTGCCGTAGATTATTCCTGAGACCGCGAGACTCTCCTCGTTGAAGTGACTCATATCATCCTTGTAGGTGTGGTATTCCCAAGAACCAGTACCGTAGCAAACCAGTGCCCTTCCCGGCGCATCACCCTCATCCTGTTGCAGGTCGTAGACGAAGGGGCCGTGGTCCGAGTTGTATGGCATAGCGTTTTCACCGTTTTTCGGACCGTCCAAAGTTGAAATCTGAATGCTATACGTTGAGGCGAGCCCCATCGGATTTTTTTGCTTGAATAGGCTGACAACCTCTCGAATTTCTTCGGTGTCACGCACATCGTTGCCGAAGAGATAGATGCCGTTGCCGCGAGTTGCGTAGTCAATGTCCACATGATTCATGTCCAAATTAACGTAAAGTCTGAGGTGTTCTCTCAACTCATTCTGATACATGTTCACATACGCCTTTGATCCGTGCAGGCCTTCTTCCTCACCGCCCCAGGTGCAGAAAATCATCGTGAATTGGGGCGTGCCACGAGTTTCACTCATCAAAGAGAATTGGCGTGCCAGTTCAAGCACGGTAGCACTTCCAGATGTGTCATCAATTGCACCCGGTCCGTTGTAAACTGTGTCGTGGTGTGCACCGAAGATAATCATCTTAGGAGACTTGCCCGGAATCACTCCGCAAGGAACGTGAACTTCGCGCTGACCTTGATTGTCAACTTGCGCGTAAATCTGAATCAGGTCGTCACCGAGGACGACGCGATCCCGAATCTTCTCGCCGACATCATCACTGACCATCATGAAGGGAATTCCTTCTGGAACTGTCTCAAATTGACTGATATCTACCGACTTGAAGTAGGGAACACATCGGGACTCACCCGGTATTTTGCAGTTACCCGGTGGGTTATCTGGGTCCTTGGCGACCGCTACTAGGATCAGCGCGTTTAGGTCGTTGGCTTGTGCTCGCAAGAATAATTCGGTATTGCTACCAACTCCAGCCTGTCCCCAAACTAGACCTATGGTCCCAGCCGCACTTTCCCAGTCTGATTCTTCCGAGCCGTTGCCAAGGTCAGTAACCTCCATTCGGTCTGGATATCGGATATCGTTTGTACCGCTATACCCTTGTATGACGAAGTCAATACGATGCGCGAACTCCTCAATGGCTCCTCCGATAGCAAGGTCGGGGAGGCTGCAAGGTCCAAAATCGCCGAAAGTTCCGGGTGTGCATATGGATAGGGTCGGCGGGTCAGTAATTTCGAACATCGGAACAGAAAATGAGTCCATCGTTGTAGCCATTCCGAAAGAAGTGAAGTTAGCCCGATTAGACTCTGCAGCATTTCTTTCTTCAATAGAACCAGACATGCGGCCAGCCCATTCTGGATGGCCAAGCGAGACCAAACCCTCGGCAAAAATTCGCGCTTGGGCAGGGTCAAAGTCAATCAATTCGTAGTCTATGCCACCGCTGAACCAATCAATGAATTCTTCACCATAAATGAAGGCGGTCGTGCCGGTGGCTACGACCAAAAGGGCAACGATGGCTAATGCTGGAATCAATGCCCACGGTGCGCGTTGCTGCATTCTACTGAGGAATCCAAAATTTTCTTCGCCGTCTTCAATCCCAGCGGCGATTGGTAAAGAAGCATCGTGCTCACCAAGCCTATCAATGAGTTCAAGTTTGCTTCCGCCGACAGTCAAGCCTCGGCTACGCGCCTCTGCTTTCAGTTCTGTAACCGTCATGGTTGAGTAACCGATTGCATCCCCTCAACGCACCTTCGTCACCCTTCACTCTTGAACTCGTGGGGTGATTGCTCAGCAAACCCCTTGAGGTCAGTCGTAACTTACTTCATCCCCGGTCCAGCGTTTTCCGAGCGAATGTTCAACATTCATCTGGTCGAGTATTCTCGCAACTACAAAATCAACGAGGTCGTCAATTGATTGGGGTTGATGGTAGAAGCCCGGTGAAGCGGGAAGCACCACTACTCCCCAACCCGACAATTTAGCCATATTCTCCAAATGCACGGTCGCATACGGGGCCTCGCGCGGGACTACGATGAGCGGTCGCCTTTCTTTCAGGGCGACCATTGCACTACGAGTGACAAGATTGTCTGAAATGCCAGCGGCCAATTTTCCGATGGTAGTGCCGCTAGCCGGGCAAATCACGTAGTGGTCCATTTTTGCAGAGCCAGAAGCAGACCGAGCAGCGAGATTGTCGTTATCTTCCAATTCAACTCCGGGCAACTCGCCTAGTTTTTTGGCAGTAATTCCCAACTCCAAGTTAAGATTGATTGCCCCGTCACGAGTAACGATAAGTCGGACATCCCAGCCTTTTTCAGACAGAATTTCAGTTAGCCTCACTCCATAACGTGCGCCCGAAGCCCCGGTAATCGCAACTACTACTTCGGGCATGTATTGAGGCGGGGGGCACGACCACTTCAAGAATTAGCAGGGGGCAGATTCTCCTCTAATGCGGTAAGGAACCCATCAAGGGCTTCCATCGTAGCATCAAATCCGGCATCGTCGCCACCCCATGCGACACGCAAGCAAGAGTCCAGATTTTCATCAAACATGCCGCCTGGGGTAGCGAGTAACCCTCGCGATTTCCCATGCACGGCCAACGCCTCATCAGCCGGCCAATCATTGGGCAGGCGAATCAAGCCAAATATACCGGTTGGTGGCGGAGTCCAATCTATGGAATGTTTAGCCAGCACAGCGCACAACTTGGGCAGGTTAGTTTCGCGCTTTGCTCTCAACGCGACGAGTACCTCATCTAAATCCCTCCATGCTGCCCCGGCTATAGCAACCGAAGGTGCCGAGAGCAATCCTTGCAGATTTCGGTAGGCATTCAGGGCTGATTTCAGCAGGGCAGCATCCCCAATAACCCAACCAAATCGCAGATTTCCAAGTCCATATGTCTTGGTTAAGGAATTTACAGATAGGATATGTTCACCCATCTCTGAGAATGGTCTATAGAATTTCGTGCCGATTGCTGAGTCCAAATACACCTCATCAGAGATGATTCTGACTCCATATTCAGTCGCCGCCTCAGCAATCCATTTTTGGTCAGACTCATCAATCATCCATCCGGTTGGATTCTGCATGGTAGCAAGCACGATGACGCTCACATCCTCAAGCACTTCAAGCACTTGTTCGCGGTCAAATTTCCACGGTCCACAATCCCCCGGCTCGCTAGGACCTCGTTGCAGTCGTATGACATCACAACCGAGTAGACGGGCGCATTGGCTAACCGGTGCGTATGATGGCATCTCAACTCCAATCCGGCGCGATTTCCGTTTTCCTTTCTCGTGAAGAATAGAATCCGGGTCTGGCATGGCGGCAAGAATTGCGAAGGTCAGAGCTTGGCTGACTCCATGCCCGATTCCAACATTTTCAACGCTGACACCGTATCGGTCTGCAATCCATTCTCTCGGGTCTTTATCAGTTGCCCAGAAGCCGATTAATTCTCCTTCATCCAAACGAGATAGCAGTTCATCTTGATTCCACCCATAGGAAAAACCGGACTGCGATAGGTCGTGTGGCCGGTGCTCCATCAATCGGGGGATATACCAGTCCAAGTAGGCAACTGCGGGCATACCTTCGCCTGCGGTCGGCCCACCAAGTTTGGGTGAAAGTGGATTTTCTTCAGTCATTTTTCCACCTCCGACCAATTGCTGCCTGACTAATTGCTGCCTGACTAATTGCTGCCTGCCAATTGTTTCCTCACTACGCGTTCACTCTCATTTGTTTCTCTCGACTCTGTACACAGTTGGTTGCTGCCGCCCCTCGCCGTCCATATTCGCTCTTGCAAGAGTTGTCTCTATCAGCATGAGTAGTTCATTTTCTAATCTAGCTCGGTCTATTTGCCGGCCATTCGTATCTGTGGAGTATCCGAGAGCGGCAAGGCTAGTTGTCAGTCCTTTTTCAAGGCCGCAGCCGTATAGCGATTCTACGCGGCCTCGCTCGGTATCGTAATTGATAGTGAATCCATGCCGGCTCACCCAGCGCATGAAAGCCAAGCCGACCGAACCAATTTTGCTGCCGTCAACCCAAATCCCTTGCATTCGGTCATCGCGGCCAGCAGTAACCCCGCAGGCAGTTAGTGCATTGATTACCCACTGTTCCAATAGATGAGTAATCCGCTTGACATTCGCCTCACCTTGCAAATCCCACCTGAAAACTGGATAGACGGTTAATTGGCCGGGGCCATGGTAGGTTATCCCACCACCTCGGTCGGTATTCACATACGCGTAGTCGGAGGGGATTGGAGCTGCTGAAGACTTTTCACGACGAGCGGCCGGTCCAACGGTCACGATTTCGGGGTGCTCCACGAAAATTAGCGTGTCTGGAATTTCATCGTTAAGTCGTGCTTTTTGCAGTTTTTTCATTTCGGCCGCCATTTTGTGATAAGGCACACAGCCGGCGCGAATCACCCGAACCTCTCGAAAGCATTGAGGGGGCTCGTTGGCGACCTCCACTATACCCGCCTCTGCCTGCGCCATGACGGCGCGAGAACGAGGGATGCCTTCTCCATTTGCATTGACCATCGCGAATTTAAGCGATGAAATTTGAGTGGGGGACGTTTGGGTGTTGATGAGGATGAATTGAATAAGGTATCGAGGGGTGCGAAGTACATGCTACCGGATACGCTGTATCTTTTTGATAGACAAGACCGCCGAAACTACTGCCGAATCTTGGCGGCGGTCGCTTTGGCCGATGGCCGTGTCACTATGGAAGAGATGGCTAATTACGAGTCTAGGATGGGTATGGCTCTACTGACTCCGGAAGAACGGGTGATGATGAGACAGGAGTTGAAGCGTGGCCGTTCTTTTGTTGACGCTGCTGATGATATGCATCCCGCTCATCTGCGCATTGCATTGCGGGATGCGTTACTGATGGCTGCTGCAGATGGTCATTATGATGCTCGCGAGATTGATATCGTGAAGAGACTCGCTCGCAAGGCCGCGTTTTCAGACCAAGACCTTGAATCGCTCTACGATTGGATTGATGATGGCTGGGAATGGATGAAACGTGGCAGACGCGTCTTGCAACTACCAGAAGAAATCCGACATTGGAATACAGTCTATGAAGATGAAGTCAATTTGAGTGAATTGCACGGCCAAGAGTCTTGAGCACAGCCTCGTGGAATGCTTCCGTCATCGTTGGATGGGCATGAATTGTAGCCGCAATATCCTCGAGCACGGCTCCCATCTCAAGCGCGAGGGTGAATTCACCAGACAACTCCGCGACGTGACTTCCAACCGCTTGAATTCCGAGAATAACATGATCTGATTCTCTTGCCACCACCCTGACAAAGCCACCGGTCTTTTCGGCTTCAAGGGTCAAGGCCCTACCGTTGGCAGCAAGTGGGAACTTACCGACTTTCACAGATTCTCCAGCCGCTTCTGCCTCTGCTGGCGTCAATCCGACGCTGACGATTTCAGGCTCGGTGAAGACGATGGCTGGAATTGCCACCGGGTCGAATTCATGGTCTTCGCCGGAGATTATCTCCGCAACCATCTCGCCCTGCGCGCTCGCTTTGTGGGCCAACATCGGTTCGCCAATCAGGTCGCCGATAGCATAGATTCCTCGCATATTGGTTTTGCATTGGGAATCAACTGCCACGAACAGTCCTGATTCGTCCATTTTGACGCCAGTTTCTTCTAGCCCCCAACCTTGTGTATTGGGCTTGCGTCCAACGGTTACTAGCACACGGTCAAATGTTTCAGTAGTTATCTCGTCGTCGCCATTTTTCCAAGATAAGTCTACCTCTGAACCCTTGACTTCTGCACCTTGCGCGAGGCAATTTGTGTGGACAATAATGCCGTTTTTCCGCAGCCATCGCTCGAGTGGTCTGCGCAGTTCCGCATCAAAGATTGCCATCACCGAATCAAGCCCCTCGATTACTGTGACTTCGCTGCCAAGTTTGCGCATTGCGCAGCCCAATTCAAGTCCGATGTAGCCGCCGCCGATGATAGCGACTTTGGCTGGCAACTCATCAATGTCCAGCGCGCCGGTTGAAGTCAGGATATGCTTTTCATCGGCTGGCATGAAAGGCAAATCAATCGGGCTTGAACCGGTTGCCAATATTACGTTCTCCGCACTGATGTGGACGATTTTATTTCCATCTCCATCGGAGACGATGCAAGTCTTTCCATCAATGAATGATCCCCATCCGTTGATTTGGCGAACCTTCGCAGCCTTCAGAAGAGCCTCAACTCCGGTGTTCAACTTGTTGACGATTTCATCTTTCCAAGAGAGTAAGGCAGCCATATTCACCGATACATCTCCGTCAATACACAGACCCATGTGTCCTTGCTGATGCTGTTTTAGCGACTCGAATTTCTCGGCTGCATGGATGATTGCCTTCGAGGGGATGCAGCCGCGAATCAGACATGTTCCGCCGGCCTTATCGCCTTCAACGATTACCGTATCCAAACCCAATTGGCCGGCTCGGATTGCAGCGACATAACCACCGGGTCCTGCCCCGACCACGAGCACTTGACAAGAAATCTGTTCGACCACGTGGCCACCTCACATGAAGATTGAAGATGGGTGTTCAAGCATACCCTTCAGCGCTAATACCAACGCCGCGCCATTTGCTCCGTCAACCACGCGGTGGTCAAACGAAGATGAGAAGTTCATCATGCGGCGTATGACGATTTTTCCACCGCGAACCACCGCTCTATCCTCGGCTTTGTGAACTCCAAGAATTGCGACTTCTGGATGATTGATGATTGGAGTAGCACCAAGACCACCATCACGGCCTAGGCTAGTGATGGTGAATGTGGAACCAGATAAATCGTCTAGAGAGGCGCTGCCATCGCGTGCAGCGGAAGAAACCCGAGCGACTTCTGCTGCGGTTTGCCAAATATCAAGCGACTCGACATTTTTCACCACCGGCACAAATAATCCGCGATCGGTGGTGGTGGCGATGCCAATATTGGCTGCCTCATGCAAGACCAGCATTCCTCGTTCCTCATCATGGATTGCATTACAATCGGCGTGTCCAGCCCCGAAAGCCTTGACCAAAGCCTGCATTATGAACGGCAAATAGGTGAGTTTGGGTTGTCCTTCCTCTCGGTTCCCATTCAGCCATTGTCGTAGGGCCTCAAGGTCGGTGACATCTACTTCCTCAAAGAATGAGAAATGTGGGATACTAGTGGTTGATTTGACCATCTGCTCAGCAATTTTTCGTCTCAGCCCAATGATTGGCACCTCGGTAGTTCCCGATAGTGCGATTCTACCTCCACTTGCTTTGTCGCCGGATCGAGCCGCAAGTTCGCCGCCGCCGGCCAGAAAAGCCTCGATGTCATCGTGAGTAATTCTCCCGGCGGGACCGCTGCCGGCGACCGCGCCAAGGTCAATTCCCTCCGACTTAGCTCGCCGCCTTACCGCTGGGGAAGCCAAAGGCTTGCCAATTCTCTCGACCTTCGCCGCTGAAGCCGGCGCGGCCGATGCAGCCGAAGCCGCCTGCTCGGCTTCCGCCTCAACCTCGCTCGCAGCGGCCGCCGGCTCGTCCTCGCCTTCGGTCTCCGCAGTTGTTTCAGGAGCAGCGGCATTGCCTTCGCCTTCAACTTCAAATTCAATACAAACGCTTCCCACCGCGATAATATCGCCAGCAGCGCCGACAGTTTTTGTTACGACTCCAGTAACAGGACTCGGAATAGTGACGTTCGCCTTATCGGTCATCACATCAACAATCGGGTCATCTTCTTGCACCGATGCCCCTTCTTCAATATGCCAAGCGATGACCTCTCCTTCAACGACCCCCTCGCCGATGTCTGGCAGTTTGAATTGGTAGATTCCCATGTTCAGTCCCCCTGTGTCCGATGAATCGCCTCAGCAATCCGTTGTGGACTCGGCATGTAATCCCATTCGGTGGTATGTGGGAATGGCGTATCCCATCCAGTCACCCGTTCAATGGGCTTTTCAAGGTGCCAAAAACACCGCTCTTGCACACTTGCCGCCATCTCCGCCCCGAACCCGCTGGTCTTGGGCGCTTCATGAACGATGACACAGCGACCTGTCTTCTGAACCGAGTTTACCACGGTATCTCTATCCCACGGAACTAGGGTTTGCAGATCTATGAGGTCGCACGATATTCCCGAATCTTTGATGGCTTTTTCACTAACGTGAACCATCGCTCCCCATGAGATGACTGTGCAATCATCGCCTTCGAGGACTAACTCGGCTTCCTCAAGTGGAATTGTGTAGTGGTTTTCTGGAACTTCTGATGCGGGGTGGCCCTTCCACGTTGGTACGTTGTGTGGGTCTCCGTAAAATGGGCCGCGGTAGCAGCGTTTCGGTTCAAAGAATATTACTGGGTCGTTGCATTCTACCGCGCTGATGAGCAATCCTTTCGCATTGTATGGATTGGAGCAATAAACCACCTTGAGGCCCGGTGTATGGGTGAATTGGGCCTCGGGTGACTGTGAGTGATGATGACCTCCTTTGATGCCGCCACCGGCGGGAGTTCGGAAGGTCAGTGGTGTCCAAAATTCTCCTCCCGAGCGGTGGCGAATTTTTGCTATTTCGTTGACGATTTGGTCGTAAGCGGGGAAGATGTAGTCTGAGAATTGGATTTCTACGATAGGGCGTAGTCCATTCAGTCCCATGCCAAAGGCGGTGGCGGCTAATCCGCCTTCGGCCAACGGTGTGTCAAATACTCGGTGTTGGCCGTGTTTTTCTTGTAATCCATCGGTGACTCGGAACACGCCGCCGAAGTAGCCGACGTCCTCACCAAAAATCACCACGTTTTCGTCTTGAGTGAGTAAATTATCAAGGCCGCTATTCAGCGCAGCAATAATATTCATTTCTGCCATAATCACCCCTCACTTGCCAAGTTCCTCTCGTTGTTCTTGCACGTGCCACGGCACTTTTTCGTAAACTTCTGTGAATATTGTACTCGCGGGTGGATATGGACCTGTGGCTAGGTCGCCGTGAGTAACCGCCTCTTTGTAGGCAGCCATCACGGCGGCATCGGTATGCTTCTCAAGTTCTGAGTGTTTCTCATCAGACCAAATTCCCTTAGTAATCAGATGATTTTTCAAACGGTCAATCGGGTCTCCACCCGGCCAGCCTTCATGCTCATCTGTCGGCCGGTATCGGCTCGGGTCGTCACTGCTGCTATGCGCGCCGGTCCGATATGTCAGCACCTCAATATGCGTCGCTCCCAAGCCTGCACCGGCTCGCTCCCTCGCCCACTTGGTCACTGAATATAGGGCGAGGAAATCATTCCCATCAACTCGCAAACACGGCATGCCGTAGGAAAGCCCCCGGGTGGCGAAGTTTGTGCCGCCAGAAGCGAAGTTCCGATGAGTGGATATCGCCCATTGATTATTGACGACATTGAGAATCACCGGTGGCTTGAATACGCTAGCAAAATTCAGCGCGTAATGGTAGTCGCCTTCCGCGCTAGCACCCTCTCCAATCCAAGTGATAGTGACTTCATCCAACCCGCGATAAGCGCTTGCCATCGCGACTCCAACCGCTTGTGGAAATTGGGTGCCGACTGGGCTTGATATTGAGATGAAATGGCCTTCGCGCCAAGTGTAGTGAACCGGCATTTGCCGTCCCTTGACGTTGTCCTCGATATTTCCGATACAATGACAAATCATGCTTACCATGTCTCGCCCACGCACAAATTGTGCACCTGGTTGACGATAGGTGGGGAATACCCAATCCTGTTGTTCCAAAGCCATGGTCTGGGCGATTGCTACCGCTTCTTCGCCGAGGGAGCACATGTAAAATGACAATTTTCCGGTGCGCTGCATTTTCATCATGCGGTCATCAAAAATTCGCAATTGGAGCATCAATTCCAAACCACGCATCAGGGTTTCATCATCAAGTCCCGGGTCCCAATCACCAATTGCGTTACCATCGTCATCCAATACTCGGATTAAGCCATTGGCGTGGTCCACGGTATCCTCGGATTCACAGGTGAGAGGGTCGGGGCGAGTTAGGTCTCCGGGTTGCTCGGTCCATGCCTCAAAGGATGCGGAATCACCGGGGCGGAATGGGGCGGTGGGAACGTGATACGGGCCACTGCCTGAACCTTTCTCCGTATCCGCCATACCTGCACCTCTCTGTGAATCGCCCTTCATCGTTGTGTTATACCATCATCGCCAATCGCTTCACCGTACAGTATTCCGGCCCGATAAGATGAGCGCACCAACGGTCCGCATGCTATCCCTTTGAATCCGAGTTGGCGGGCGGCTTGGTCCCACTCTGCAAATCTCTCAGGTTCTGGGAATCGGTCCACAGGTAAGTGACTAGGGCTTGGGGCTAAATATTGGCCAATGGTGACTAATTCTACCCCAACTTCCCGAAGCATCGCTAATGCTTCTACAACCTCCTCGTTTTCCTCGCCAACTCCAACCATCAGGCTGGATTTGGTCATGATGTCAGGGCGCATTCGCTTCGCTTCGCGTAGGATTTGAAGTGATTGTTCAAACGAGGCTCGATGGTCTCTGACGGTTGAGTCAAGTCGCGGAACACACTCAACGTTGTGTGCAAAGACCTTGATTGGTAAGTCTGGAAGCAGAATTGTCAGGGCGGAAAGGTCACCAGAGAGGTCTGAACACAGGAACTCGAGGCCTACATCAGGACGACGTTCAGCGACGGCGAGTAAGCAGGCTCGGTAGTGGCTTGCGCCTTGGTCGGCCAACTCATCACGGTTGACGCAGGTTATCACCGCGTGATTCACCCCCATTAAATCAACTGCTCGGGCAAGGTTCGCTGGCTCCTCCGGGTCCAAAGGAGGTGGTATTTTTACCGTCCCAACAGCACAGAATCGGCAGGCGCGGGTGCATTCCTCTCCTGCAATCATGAAGGTAGCAGTCCCTCTGCCCCAACAGTCGTGGATATTCGGGCAGCGCGCCTGTTGACAAACTGTATTCAGTTGGTGTTCAAGCACGTTTGAGCGTACTGAATTGAAGGCGATTTGAGCATCTCCAGATGGAAGACGGGTCTTGAACCAAGATGGCAATCTCTTGTGCTCGCCTGCCCGACGTTGCAACGGCGTCATCCGTGCGGGACCTCCACGGCCACCTACGATAGCGTTCTCTGGGGATTCCATCATCGGAAGTCTACGCTCAGCCATCCGCTCCACTCCTCTATGGGGCTTGCAATGACGGCTGAGGTTAATCGTTTGTTCCCCGCCCTATAGGCGGGGGGGCTACTGACCCCTCAGCACTTCTGACCCCGCTGGACTACCGACTCCGAAAGGTCACGTTGAAGTTTAGGAGATACCTCAGGCAGTTGTGGAATCACCCCGCGATACAATGCGTTTGGACGATAAAGTAGCCTTGGTTACCGGCGGTGCCAAGCGTATCGGAGCCGAAATATCGCGAGAACTTGCAAGGGCAGGAGCGATGGTAGCGATTCACTGTCATAGTTCCACAGAACATGGCGAGGCATTGGTTGAGGAGATAGAAGCTGCCGGTGGCGATGCTCTGGTAGTAAAGGCCGATTTGAGAGAAATAGATGACCGACAGCAGTTGATTGAAGAGGTAGTTGAGAGGGCAGGTCGCCTTGACATATTGGTGAATAATGCCTCGTCATTTGAGAGACTTCCGCTGAGTGAAATGAACGACGAAGCCGCTCGCGAGATGTGGGTGTTGAACGCCGAAGCCCCACTGATGCTGATTCATCATGCATTGCCGCATCTATCCTTTGAGGGTGAATCTTCGCCGGGCTGTGTGGTGAATATTGTTGACAATGCCAGCGACACCGCTCCGTGGCCGAATAACAGTCATTATTGTGCTAGCAAGGCTGCGCTGATTTCGATTACTCGCAGCCTTGCAGTTGAACTCGCACCTTCAATCCGTATCAATGCAGTAGGCCCCGGTGCGATCATGTTTCAGGATTGGGAATCGGATGAACGCAAGCAGCAGATTTTGTCACAGGTTCCGATGGGTAGAGTTGGCACTCCGAGCGAGGTTGCGAAAACGGTCAGATTCCTCGCCGCCGGACCAGCATATGTTACTGGACAAATCATCAATGTTGATGGCGGCTGGTCGCTTATTTGAGTGTAAATGCACTCATTATTCCACGCGCGATTCAAGCCGATGCGCGTTTGTGATTCAAGCCAACGCGCGTTTCATTGTTCGAAGGGATGAGTCAAGCGCATCTAATAGCGCATCAATATCAGACTGTGTATTGTTGGCTGAAAGGCTGACGCGTAGCGCGGCCAAAGCCATGGTTTCGTCCGCGCCCATAGCGATGAGAACATGTGATGGCTCTCCAGCCGATGTGGTGCAAGAAGATGATGATGAAATTGCGACTCTGTGGCGGTCTACTTCCACCAATAATGGCTCGGCAGCAATCGGTGAGAATGCTAGGTTCAATACCCCTGGAACAGAGCCTTTCACCGGCGTGTTAAAGGTCGCACCCATCATTCTTCCAGCAAGGTGTTTCCGCAACCGGTCACATAGTCTATGCATGGATTCTATAGAATCATCAAGGCCTTCCATCGTCTGCTCAGCGGCCGTTCCGAGCCCAACGATTGCAGATACTGGTAGCGGCCCTGCCCTTCGCCCACCTTCTTGGCCGCCACCATGAATCAACGAGTCAATCCTCACCCCTTGTCTGACCCACAAAACACCGATTCCTCTTGGACCTCCTATAGCATGGCCTGACATTGATGCGAGGTCAATTCCGCTACCACCGAGATGCATTTCCATCCGACCGGCAGCTGCAGTCAAATCCGTGTGAATCAAGGCATTCTTGGCGTGGGTCTTGACGACCTCAATAAGTGAGGATTCGGTGGCTACACCCTCATCGCCAGCATCCACTTCTGGAGAATTTGCTGGCATGGAGAAATCTTGGATTATCCCTGTTTCATGATTGGCTAGATGTGCGGATACAACGGTGACCTCATCATCCAACACAGATTTCAGAGATACGTAGTCGTAAATTCCATGTGAATTGACTGAGAAAGTCCGCTTTTGAAAGCCATGATGTGACAACCAATCTGTTGTTCTTTGCACATTAAGGTGCTCAGTAGTGGCGACAACTACGCATCTACCCTTCCTTTCACGAGCCCACGCTCCACCCTTGATTGCATGAGATACGGCCTCATCAACTCCCGATGTGAAGACGATTTCACTCGGATGATTTGCTCCCAAAAGAGTGGCGATAGATGAGCGGGCAGCCTCCACAGCCTGCAGAACTACTGCCGAATCTTGTTGAGGGGCTGCCGGGTCTAGAAATAGTTGGTCGCTCCAACCATTCATAGCCTCAATTACCCTTTTTGACATCGGCGTGGATGATAGATGGTCAAGCTGCACTCGCCCACTTTCATCGGTCAATCCTATCCCTCCGTGCCCACGTCCTGTCGGGACTTGCAAATAAGCGCTACACAAGTTAGGCTGACCGCTTTTTCCCTCTGCAATTTCTTGCTGAATCGTCCACACGCTTGAATATGGGTGCGCGGTAGCCGCGCTTGCAGGGATAGCCAAGTGGTCAAAGGCACCGGACTTAAGATCCGGGGGCAACAGCCTTCGTAGGTTCAAATCCTACTCTCTGCATATAATCAATAAAAATCGCAGAGAGTAGATTTGAACCAAGCCCGAACTAAACATCACCTATCATCACAGCCGTTGGGCGACGGTTTCAAACTGGACTGAGCGAAGCGAAGAAGTTTGAATTCTACTCTATGCATATAATCAATAAAAATCGCAGAGAGTAGATTTGAACTAAGCCCGTGCTGAACGATTCTCATCTCTCAGTCGACACGTCGCGAGTTTGGCCAGGACCGAGCAAACCGAAGGAAGTGCCAATCCTACTATCTCAAGAAAAAAACCTCACCCTCCAAGAAGAACTTGGCACTAGGGATTCTTGAGACTCAACTCGGTAATTCAAGTCATTTAAGACTGAAAGTCCGCCCTAAAGGGCGTTTTCGGTTGATTCTCCATTATCATAACTTCGCCCTCCGGCCGGACTTAACGCGGTAAACCGTAAATGGGCCGAGCGTCACGGGTGGAGTGTTGGGGGGTCTTACCGTGTCGCAAGAAAGCAGAATCACCCGTTCCATCCCCTTGTTTATCGTCGCCGTTCTGATGTTCTCCACATTGTTGGCAACAGTACCTGCCCCTGTAACGGAACTGAATGATGAAAAACATCGTTTTGATGCTACGGGCGCTGTCAATTACAAACTCTACTTCGCTTCACCAATTGCCGGGATAAACGGCGATGGTCTGATTACAACCGAAAAGCCGGATAGTGGTGGCCAAGAGGAATCATCCGCAGCAGATAGTTCTGTTGAGTTCGTCACCCCTGAAATGCTGTCCGACCTCGAAATATCTGGTGATTCTGCCGGAGGAAATACCTACGAATTTCATCTCACACTTTTCCTGAAAGCAACCGGTCCGGAAGGTTCCACCGTTGATTGGACATTCAACGTGCTAAATGGGAATTCTCACATCGGAAGCGAGAATTGGGAAACAGACGCTTGCACTCCATCATTCACTTCGGGGTGCGGATTTGATGAGCGTCATTTTTACCCTTCATTTTCCGGTTCATCTCGAAATATCAGTGCCGGCGACCAACTGAAGGTCGTGGTTTCTGCTAGCATGAATTGCGGAAGTGGTGGACCGGGGGTCGGTAATGGAACCAGTTCTCGCTCATTTCATGGTGGTACTGATTGTGATGCTTGGATAGCATACAATGAGATTGACACCGCTGCTAATCGGTTTTCAATGTTGGAGGTCAACTCAAATCCATTTGTTGGCTCACAGGTCAAGGTTCACCGACCCGGGTCGGCTTGGACTGACGATGAAGTAGAGATTTGGTTCCCGAATGATACTCCTGAAAACCGAGTCATGCAGTTAAATCTGAAAGTTCAAGATGCCTTCGGGCGCGACGATATCAACATTGTTCGTCTAACCATACTCGAGCCAGATGGAACCACTGCTGAAAGTCATACCTTTAGTGAGAATGAATTGGATTTGGACAATGACCAAACATCTTATCGCGCCCAGTTCAATTGGTCGTACTCAGGTGGTCTTGAACCCGGCGATTATGATGTGGATTTGGAAGTCATCAATATTCAAGGCAAGACTTTCACGATGGATCACGACCCGGTGAGAATGAGTAGTTATGGAGTCAGTCTTGCTCATAATTTTGGTAGATATGTTGAGTATGTTGCTCCTGATCAATCCACCGTTATCCCGCTCGAATTGCGCCACATAGGGGCTGGAGGCAATATGACGGTCGTGTTATCGCTTTTGGGTAGCCTTGGCTCTAATTGGGATGTGATTTGGGATCGAGCCGACCGAACATACTCGCTTCCTAACGGTGGGCAATCCATCCATCCGACCTTAGAATTGCGCGCACCCAGTGATTTGTCTGGAAGCCCGGACCAGATTACCTTGCGCGCGGTTGCATACGATGAGGATGACATTCTTGTCCATCAGGCCAACTTGCAATTGGACCTTGAGAAGTTGGATACTTTTGCTCCAGCGATGGTGTCTATTTGGAATGAAGACCACACAGAATACTTTGCGAATTCCACCCTCAATAACATAGATGAGACCATCCCAAGATATGCGGAAGATGGAGTATTCACTACTTTTTATCTAGAAATTTTCAACACCGGTTTTGACACCGACCAATTCCGAATTGATATTCTTCAGGATTCAAAGGCCAACGTCCAGTTTTACGACAATGATACCGGCGTGCGTATTGACGAAGATGAGGGTGATGGTACTTACCACACCAGCAACCTTGACCGGCACACTACTCAGGTTATCCGAATGCGGGTCAAGCCTTCAATCAGCAGAGATGACCCGGATGTAGGGCTTATTGAACTAGAAGTTCTTAGCATCGGCAATTCAACCCAAAGGGCGGTTGTGGCGTTTACTATCCAGCGCACATTTGGTATTCAGGCCGAGGTGGTTTTTGACTGCGATGGAACGGTGCCAATCGGGCATATCATTGCCGAGGACTGCCTTTCAACTTCTGACCATCTTTCTCTTAACATTGAGGTCACAAATTCCCAATCAAGTGGTGACCAAGTAACCGATTGGTTGGTGAAGAACCCGGCTTTGCTTGAACGCAATATTGACGACGTCGTTTATCCAGAGGCCAACCCGGCTTACGGGCTGTGGGTCTTCAACATCAAAGACATGAATGGAGATTCCGCGCCAATGGTGCAATTGGCTCCTGGCGATTCCATCACCTTAGACATGGAGATTTACCTCACTCAGCAAGTGGTTGAGGGTAATCACACGATTTATCTCCGAATAATTGAGGATATTCAGGATGAAAATGAGGCCCGATACTTTGACCTTCCAATCACGATTGAGGTTGCGAAGTTATCCCCTGACCTTTCTATTCACCAAGTCTCGCAATTACCGCCACTGCGTCCCGGTGAGGACCGATCGATTCAGATGAAGGTACGAAATAATGGCAATTCTGAATTCATAGTCTTGCTATCATCCAACCTCCGCTCCTGCCCCGAACCCGGCGAAGCCGCAATAGATGAGTGGTGTGCGGATGTTGACAGTGCTACCGGTTCTGAGGTCATCAGTATTCAGGCGTTCAGTGAGGCGACTTTTACCCTGCACGTTCAGGCTCCCAACTCAGCTCTGAACGGGGAAGAAAAAGTGGTCATCATCACCGCCAAACCGATTTCGGAACATGAGTCATTCCCAGATTCTGCCACCGCGCAGAAACCAGTAACGGTACAGGTTGAGGTCGGTAATGTGCTCGCGGTGATTTGGCAGGAGATTACTCACCCATTCCAGCGCTGGACGACAGTAATGCTGATGGCTGGAATGATTGTGCTTATCGTCGCCTGGGTGATGGGTCGGAAAAACCGAGTTACCTACATTGATGAGTGGGTTGAAGATGAGTTGGAAATTGATGAAAAAGAACTTGATATTCCAGACCCAATAAGCGACGATGACGATGATGATGACTCGTACGATGATGACGAAATTGAACTCGTTGACCTTGACGATTGAACCAGTCTCGGAGTAATACCATCCTTCAGCGGGTCCTTGCGCGTCCGAACGCCGCTCCATTTGTCTTAATACCTACACGGATAGGGAAACATCTGGGACCAGCCATGCCTACGACAGTTATACGCCCCACGACCAGCCGATATACGCATCTTCGGGTGCAAAGATTCCGCGCCATTGGATTGGTGCTGATGATGATTTTTGCCAGCCTCGCCGCCATTGAATTTGGCGCGTGGAAAGTGGCGGCGAGCACAGACCAAGATGGCGATGGTCTGACCCTTGGAATGGAGTTTCTTCTCAATACCCAGCCACAAGACTGGGATTCCGACAACGATGGTCTTCCCGATGGCTGGGAATGGAAATATGGATTGGACCCATTAGACAATTCTGCCCTTGGTAATAATGGCGCTGCCGGTGACCCCGACGGCGATGGTCTATCGAACCTGCAAGAATATCGTTACCTTATGCCAAATAATTGGGACCTATCATCCACACCTAATGTTCTTGACAATGGAGTGTGGTGGAATGGTACAGTCCCAGTACGCAATTGGAATGAGGAAGGTGCTCTAGGTAGTGCATCTCCTCCAGCTTGCGGAGACCCGGGTAATGACGGGCAAGGAAGCACGATTCTCTGCGATGAGGACCCAATGGGTAACATGTGCGATGATGGTATTGATAATGACAGAGACGGCTTAGTGGATGCTGCCGATCCCGATGGTGATGGTGATGCTGATTGTTCCAGCGATGATGATGATGGAGACGGCTTGATTGATGAGGATCCAGATGGCTGGGATACAGATAACGATGGTATGCCTGATGGCTGGGAAGTGGCGAACGGGCTGAATGCTACAAATCCGAACAACGCCGATGGCATGTATGGTGACCCTGATAACGACGGTTTAATCAATATCTATGAGTATATCAATCCGTCTTGGACAACCTCGCCCGGCGGCATAGATGTATTCCAACCCGGTCCAGTCGGTGGTACTGCCACCGAACCTTGCAACCCAATTATCGGCGTTGGTCCGGGTGGTGGATTGACTTGCACTGCTGAAGTTGATGGTGTAACGCAGACCAATCCACAAGTGGCTGACACCGACGGTGATGGCCTCAACGATTCTTACGAGGCTCTTATCCTGCTAACCGACCCGACCTCTAGTGATACGGATAGTGATGGTATTGACGATGGCGTTGAAGTCTACGGTGCTTATGGCTTTCCTGCGCAGGCCAGTGACCCTCGCGACAATAATACCGATGATGACCAATTAGACGATGGTGATGAGGATAAGAATGGCAACGGCGTGGTTGATTCTAACGAAACTGACCCAACTCGCCGTGAGGATGCTGGTGACTTTGACAACGATGGAATTGAGAATTGGGAGGAAAATTTGTCTTGCACTATGTGGAATATCGCTGACACCGATTATGGCGGCGTTCACGATGGCGATGAGTTGAATTTCTCACATGGAACTGACCCTTGCATGTCAGTTGTTGACTTCATTACCTCCGTCATATCTTACAATGCAGGACAACAACGCCTGTATCTTGATAATACTTCTGGATTCAATCCTGCCGGCGGGGCCGGATTCTACAATGATTCCAACGGACAATTAACTGGCTTCGGTTTCCAATCGGTTGCTGCTGCATATTTGATTGGGGTTAGCGTTGCGCCGCCGGTAAATACACAATTTGTCATCGCTAAGAATGGCTCTTGGTGTCACTATTCGGCGGTTCAGAGTGGTCAACTTTCCTCGACCATGAATTTCTGCGATGATGACTACGAGGATACCGACGGCGACGGTCTTGCCGATTGGGAGGAGTTGATGGGAACCTATGGCTTCACCTCGCTTCCAACCCAATATGATTCGGATGGCGATGGCGTCAATGATTGGGATGAAGTGATGAATGGAACCAATCCGATGGAGCCTTGCGATAATAACAAGGACACCGATAGCGACCTGCTCAACGATTACTTTGAGAATAATACCGGTTGCCCAATTGACTACATTCCGGGAATCATTGGCAACGGCACTACTGACACTTATGTTACCGATTACCTGAATCCGGATACTGATGCTGGTGGAGTTTGGGATGGACAAGAATATCTTGATGGCACCAATCCAGAAGATAACCCCGGTGATGACCAGAATCCGATTGACACAGATGGCGATGGAATCCCAGATTCGGTTGAGAATAATACCGGTACTGATTGGCGTGATCCTGATACTGATGGTGGCGGAATGCTCGACGGTGAGGAATGCCCTCCGCCGATGTGGATATTCAACTGCATAGGTGGGCAATACAACCCGTGGGACCCATCAGATGACGTTATTGAGAATGCAATAATTTTCTGGGCCAATAACTCAACCTTTGGAGTTGACCCCAACCTACCTCATTACTGGCGAGTTCACACCTATGATTCCTACACAGGTGCATCATACGGCAAGAATGCCACCTACCAGATTTGGGTGCCGATGTCTACTCCTTTCTTAGACGAGGGGTGGATTGCGAATCCAACCTTCAGGAATTCTTCTGAGGTGTGGACCATGCAATTCACTACCCCAGTTTCTAATACCAATATTCCACACCATTATGCTGCGACTGAATACACGATGTGGATTGATGGAATGGCCAGTTTGAACCATTCCAATATCACGCACGATGTGCGCGTGTCAGACTCGGGAGTTGATCTGCTTCTGACACAAGCTCCTGAGATTTTATTTGATACAACCGCTTTGGACAACTCGATAGCGTATTCTTCAGCGAGCAATTATGCGATGGAATACCCGGTGGAGTTTACCGACCCAATACATCCGTATAGCCAAGTTGGTGATATTACTAATACTGTAATCAGTGGTGCAGTCAGCGCTTGGGACAAGGCTGTTGCAATTCAGGATTTCCTGCAAAATGGTAATTCAACTACGACTTTCTTACTCAATTTTGATGGTAGCGCACTGCCGATGGCAGAGGATGTGACAAATCATGTTCTCACCGCTGCATTCGAAGGTTCTTGCTCTGAGTTCGCATCCGTGTATACGACCATGGCTCGGATTGCCGGGCTACCCGCGCGCAAGGTTACTGGCTATGCCGCTGGTGCTTGGCATGGAACTGGATTCACGGTTACAGGTGCCGAGATGACCGCATGGTCTGAGGTTCACCTTCAGCAGAATGCAGCCGGCAATAATTTTGACATGGGCTGGATTCCAATCAACCCCTGCCCGGCTGCTCAAACGGTTGAGGTGGTCAATGAGACTTGGACTCCGCTAACTATTGACAGAGACCACAGCACCGGTGACATTTGGCTCAATGGTACACTGCTTTTCGTTGACAACGGCTCTGCTGCTTCTAACATCATCGTTCACTCGTATCTGATTACGGCGCAGGAGGCTGCAACAGCGCCAGCACAGGCTGCAACCGGTATGCGCAGGCTTGGTACTAGTACCACCGATGTGAATGGATCCTTCAGTGTTAAAGGGATTCCAGGAGATGCGATTTCCCCCGGCTATGGCAGCATTGTGTTGGAGCATGTTCAGCAGGGATATGTTCCATATGGTGTGGAGGTATTCGGTTGGACCATCAACGTCACAGATGATGTTGTCATTACTCAAGATACACCATCTATTCCGGGACAACCGATTGTAGGTGCGGGTACTACTACAACAATCACCGGATATATGTCATGGGAGAACATTCCTCTCAATGACCCGAGTACGCAAGGAAATCTGACCTTATTCATGAATTACACTTCAGCGATTGATGGTGTCATTTCACTCCAGACCATAGTGGGCGAACAAGGCTACTACGAGTTTGACGTATCGTTGGATGAGAATGAGGGTCTTGGCTTCCTCAATGCTGCCATTGACTTCCCCGGATGGCATCAGGCCGGGCTGCACCTTTCCATTCCGCCGGTGTATCACGCGCGGCCTGAAACATTGAACATCCAGTTTAATGTCAGCGCGGCTCCAAATCTAACCGCTGATTTACATGGACCCGGACAGAACAATTCATTGCTTGAAGTTGGAGAAGACCTCTTCATCAATGGAACCGTACTATCTCGCGGCTTAAATCCGGTTCCGATGAATGGCACCCTGTATTTACAAATGCGTCAAAATGGTTCTACAGGGCCGTTTGACAACATCACATTTTGGGTTATGGATGCTAGTAACGTCAATCAGGTCACAGGTGAATTCAACATAGTATGGAATGCTTCGGCAATGGCTCTATCAATGATTGGTCCCGGTTATATTGATGTAGAGTTGTTATTCATTCCAGATGACCTTGATGCGAGCGATGTGGCAAATCTCTCGACCGGCTATGGTTTACAATCTGTCGTGACCATCACCATCGTGTTGTGGCCAGTTCTACGAGGTTCATTGACCACAGTATTCGTGCAGTTAATGGACCATACCGACGGACAAACGGTTGATTTCAATGGTACTTATGTAACCGAATTTGATGGCACTCTCATCAACACTTCTGCTGACCCTGTTGGTGGTGCATATATGCTCGAATGGACTCCGCCTAGTACCATCGCTGCCGCTGATTATACGTGGTATACCAACTACACCAGCACCACGCAGTGGTACAAGAATGCCAGCATGAATACCTTGCAGCGGATTCAAGGTTTGGTTACAGTCAGTGTCGTACTCGGCTCTGATTGGACCCATATTGGAGGAACCAACAACGTATCTGGTGAATTAAGGGACGATGTGTTCAATAATCTAGTGCTTGGCAACGACACCGACCTTTCAATCCAACTTGAGTTGCCCGGTGTAGGTCCACCAGACCCGATGGGCAATCCGCCACCACCGATTATGATACCACTCGGTGTGGTAGCACTCAACACCACCACTGGTGCATATTTCCTTTCGTTCACCATGCCGACAAATATGCCCGGGGGTGCGTATGACCTGACAGTAATGGCTGATTTCAACGCGAATCCGCCCGTAGGAGGTCCGTATTACATCTTTGAGCAGCCTGGCCAAACTATCGTTGGAAGTGAAAGTGAAGCAATGCTACAACTGAACCAGACTAATGTGTTGGTTGAGGCCGGACAGCAGTTGCAATTAGAAGTTGATGTGAAGGATATTGCAGCATATTTCTCCGTACCACCGGTTGGGCAAGAAGATGCGCAGAATATCAGTGGGGCATCGGTTGAATTCTTCTGGGATGTTAATGGAGCAAACACTTCTCTGGGAACCGGGATTTCGAACTCAAATGGACGGGTGACATTCACTTGGAACGTTCCGATTAACACCGATCCTGCATACTACGATGTTTACGTGGTAATGTATGACGATGTTACCGATGCTGTGACTACGAATAATGCGGCACGGTGGCTAGGTAACGATACGTTGGCTAACGTCACCGTACAAGTACCTACAATCATTGATATCAACTCATCAGTGCCGACCGTCGTCACCGCTGGCACATCATTCCAGTTAGTTGGTAGAGTACAGGACTCAATAAACTCGGTACGACCGTTTTCGGGTCCTATTGGAATCGAGGTCTTCTGGCTTGACGATATTGATGAGAAGTTGATTTCAAGTTATACTACATCGGTTGACGGCGAGTTCAATGTCTCAGTTCCTACCGATCCGTTTGGTGATGGCCTAACCAGCGGCAACCACACTTTGGTCGTCTCAGTTCTGAACGGCACCAATCCGTTCTACCTATCTGCGACTGGCACCCACAGCATGTTGGTGATGGGAGTGACCGACTTCGAGGCATTATTCCCCTCATCTGGAATTGTGGTGAACCGTGGCGATAGTGTCGAGTTCTGGGGCAATCTTGTTGAGGTCTCGGACAATTTCCGAGCGATAAACAGCACTGTGGTTGATGCTCGCTTCCACGACACTTGGATTGGTACTACTATCACAGATGTGAACGGCACCGCACTTTGGAATTACACCGTTCCATATGACCAGCCACTTGGGCCTATCACCGTGACCCTATACTTCAACGGCTCATGGCATCTGCTCTCAGATGCTAGCCCAATCAATACCATCACGGTGGCTTCGGTTACCGTATTGGTAGTGGATAACATTACTGAAAACCCGGTCGCAGGGGATTCGTTCAACGTGACCGGCACTTTGGTCTCCGACAACGGTACTGGTATCATTTACCGAGATGGAAGTCCAATGCTACCCGGCTTAGGCTTCAACATTGATGGTTATACTGACACCTTCAACGTTCAGAACGGCACCGCCCAATCCGATGGAACATTCTGGGCTTTGATTACTCTTGACGCTAACTTCCCGAGAGGATCCCACAACCTGACAGTCGTGTTCACGCCCTCGGTGAATTACTACGGTTCTTCTTCTGGGGTGAATACCTTTGACAGTAGAGGATTCTCAGTATTGCGAATTATCTCGCCTGCGAATCTCAACGTTGATGATCGTGTAGTGCGCGGAAGCGTGCTCAATGTCACTATTACGCTCCACGATAACGCGGGTGACCCAATTGCTAATGCATCAATCGTACTCAATGCACCGGGAATGTCGGCCGCTGGCCTGATTACCACCGATGCAAATGGCTACGGTGCTGTCAACTTGACCGTGTCCAATATGACTCTGCCCGGTCCACATTACTTGTTTGCATCCTTTGCAGGCATTGCAGGAACCACCGGAGTGCTCGGTGACGACGCCAACGCTGGCGTAGTGATATTGGCACCGACAGTGCTCAGTATTGATTCCATAGAAGGGACGTTAATCGCTGGTCAGACTCTAATCATTAACGGAACGCTACTAGATGAGCACGGCATGTACCTGCTCGGCAGCGATGGCAATGCATCTGGCGGCATCATCCACCTCTTGGTTGACGGGCAAGACATCGGTTCTACTTGGGCAGTCATGACCGACCCAACATTCGGCACTTTCTCTATCACCTACACCTTACCTCAAGGAATAACCGCGGGTGCTCACTCTGTAGGAATTGAATTCCTCGGAGGCTATCTATGGGTAGACCCAATCGGCTCTGGTGATTCTGCTAACCCCGAATACTACCTGTCGTCAAATGCGCAAGATGTATTCAACTGCACTCAACCAACCCACATCAACATCATTGATGGTGGCGGGGATGTAGACCGCGAGACCCTGATATCAATGAGCAGCGTTTTACTTGATTTGGTGGACCGACCGGTCGCGAATCAGACCATTGAGATCTACTTGGATGGAGTCTTCTTGACCAATGTTACCACAAATGCTGATGGCGAGTTTTCCGCATTCTATCCGGTCCCGTCCGACATGACCCTTGGACCGGTTATCATGGACGTGATGTTCACAGGTGCAGAGTTCCATCTGCCTTCTTCAAACCAACTGGCGTATACGGTTTACAGTCCGGTGAACATCAGCATTGACCTGATACAGCCGGCTGCAATCGGCGACACGATTCTTATCACCGGAACGGTCCGAGATAATCTGCCAGCCGGCTGGATTTTCAATCATACAGTTGAGATTCGAATTGACGACATCCTGTACGGAACAGCGACAACAGATGCGAATGGCTTGTGGACCTTTGAGTGGGATGTGCCCATTTCATTGGATCTGGGAGGCCATGAGATAGAGGTATACGCGCCCGCACAAGGCTACTACCGCGAGGGAGTTGCTAACGCATCATTTTGGATTGCTCACCACTCAGAGATTAGTTTGAATGCAGCAGATAATGGCGATGCTACACGAGGAATGTTCTGGACCATCTCAGGCCGTCTATACGACTCGGATGAGGTTGGTCTGCCCGGTATCGCAGGCGCGCAAGTGCATATTGCATTGGATGGAGCTGGAATTGACACCATCACTACCGATTCTGAGGGCAGATTCACCCTGATAATTCCTGTCAGCATGAATAGCGCGCGCGGTGCGCATACCATCACAGCACGCTACGATGGCGACAATTCATGGCTGGGTAGCGAGGAGGATGAGGATGTAACGACTTGGGCAGACATCTTGATTGAAATCTCCTATCTCTCCGACAACATCATTCGTTCTGATTCAACCCACCAACTACGAATTGAAGGTCGGATTGTCGAAGTTGGAGGCAGCGGTAATCCGCTGATGGGTAGCGAACTGGTGCTCACTTACAGAAACCAAGAGATTCTACTGATGGGCGGTGCATTGTTCTGGGATAACCAGACCAACGGCTTCGTCATTGAATTCACCCCAGATGTTTGGGTTGAGCCGGGTGATGCCGAATTCTTGCTTACAGTTTTACAGGACGATGCTCGTCATTTGAATAGCAACAACGAGACTATTGACGCATTCATCAGAGTGCAAGCAGAATATGAAATTATCATCAACGAGGTAGTTTGGCAAGGCCGCAATGTCTCGGGGACAGTAACTGTAAGAGATATTCACTCCAGTCAGGCAATCGCTAACCTGTCAATGACTGCATATCTTCGAAACTCATCTGAAGTTGACCCGCTGAATCTTTCGTTCACCCGTGATACTGATGCAGCCGGAGTATTCACCTTCGAGTTCAATTCGTTCGAGCCGATGCCACCGTTCTCAGACCAATCTTTCTGGGGCGAGATGCACATCAGATTTGACAGCAGCGCACCAGAATTGGCTGAAGACAGTCGGGCAACTCTGACATTGGAAGTGTATTCGCTTACCTATGAGGAGCCGGCATCGGCATCAAAGTCAGCTCCGTATTGGATTTGGGGAATTGTAGTATTGATAATCGCTGGCGCCGCAGTAGGTATCTGGATATTGATGAACCGCCGCAAGCAAGCGATTGATGAGTTAGCAGAGATATTCGCCTACACTGCAGAACTGCTTGCGGCAGGAGATGAAATCCGCGAGGCCATCTTCCATTGCTATGAGGAATTGTGTGCGATGTTGATGACTCAAGGTCACCTCCGTCGCGACTTCGAGACTGTTCGTGAGTTCGAAGTCGCAATTCGCAAGGCGATGCCAATCAGCGAGGAGGCTTTGGGCGCGCTTGACAATATGTTTGAGATTGCGCGCTATAGCCGACACGAACTCGGTCAGGCTCACAAGGAGCAGGCTCAGAGTGCGCTAGCAAGAACAATTCAAGAAATCACTGCAATAACCCAACAGCCAGCGATGGGCCAAGCGATGAGCCAAGAGATTAACATCACGATTCAGCAGTAATCAGCGATTACCCAGCATTAGGACGAGGTCTCCACCTCGCCATCCGGCCTGCGCAAGTTCACATCCGGGCGGTAGCGCGAAGACCCTGCTGAATTCCTTTCCATCATCACCTTGCGCCGATAGGCGGACGGCATAGAAACCATCTACTCCGGCACCTTCAACTCTAATATTCTCGTTGGGCTCACCAAATGGAAGAATCAGAGAGGAGCCCTGAATACTACCACCAAAATCAGCCAGCATGGCTTGAGTCGCCTGCATTGTTTGAATCGTATCGAAATGGGATTCCGCTTTTGCCCCGCCGGTATCAGTCATCCTCGCGTGCGCGATACGAACTTCAGAAATGTGAGGCAAGCCGGCAAGGAAAGTCGCATGTAGGTCTGCCGGCGCGGCTTCCAGTCCCACGAGCAAGGCAGGAGATTTTTCTTCACCATCGGTTTCAATCGTTTCGGCGATGTCAATTTCCACCCAGTTCATCTCGCTTCCTCCACCCCTCGCAAGAACCGGTGTCTCATCAACGCTCGCATCATTCCTCGTGGGAAGCCGGCTCGGGGTGGCGAGCGAAGAATCGCTTTGCCAACCGGGCGGTAGTATCGGCATTTTTAGCCTCAAAATGTGACATCGTAGGTGGCAAACAGCGCTTGTAATTAGGGGTGTGAAGCCGGTCATCCAGCAGCAACATGAAGGCGCGGTCTTCCGCTTTGCGGATCGCTCTACCCATGCCTTGCAATACCTTGTTCACCGCCGGTTGCATCACCGCGTATCTCCAAGCGAGCCCCTTACCGATATTATCACTGATGTATTCCTTCAAGGCATCATTCTCAACCGAAGCGGGAGCATTTGGAATTCCAACGCAGCATACTGCATCTAACACATTCTCAGCATAATCAACTCCTTCAGCCAATTTGCCGCCAAAGACTCCGCCAAGCAATATTTTCTGACCCCGAAGTCGGGCTGACCTCAGTTGTTCCTGCATATCATCAACCCGACTTTTACTCCAGCCCTTTTCCTCAACCACAACCCTGCGTCCAGGCCAATCTGCTGAGCCGACCACTTCCTCCAAGATGGCGTAAGATGGACAGAATACCACCACATGCCCCGGAGTATTACGCAGCAGTGCGTGGATGTGTTGCCGAATTTTCTTAGTATTCTCGATACTCCTTCGCGCGTAAAGAGTGGAGACGTCTTTGGCAATGATAACTGGCCTCCGGTCGGCCTCAAATGGAGACTCATAGGAGGTGGCAGTAATTTCCCTATCGTTTGGAATCCCTAAACTACTGCCGTACATCTCAGGAGGGGTCAAGGTTCCAGACATTAGAATCGCTCCTTGTACTTCATCAAAAATAGGTCCACTAATCACAGCTGGGTCGAGCAAATGGGTTGAGATGTGAGATGAATCCCCTTTGTGTCTGAAAGCCACACATATCGCCGCATCATTCTCGAATCGGACTAGATTCTCGAGTACTGAAGCCAAGCGTTCGCAGGCATTTTGGCGTTCATCATCATCGTCATCAGATGGGTCAACCTTCACATCCCACAGGGTTTTCAGCAATTTTTCGGAGGTGAGTTTTTCGCCGGCAAGAACTTCCACCATTTCAGAGGTAAGAATCTCGAGAACTTCGCTCGGATTTACTCGTCGTTCATATTCATCCTTGCCGGGATTTTTTTTGCTTAGCGACTCGTGTTCAGTCCTGAACCACTTCGCGAGTCGCAAGCGAGTTTGTTTTAGAACAGCCTCAGTTAGACGGATATTACGAATTTCACGTTCTTCAGCATCAAGTGTAGAATCACTGGCTCCGGTTGAAGCAAACTGTTCCTGAATGGTTTCGCGATGCTCCTCCAATTCGAAAACTGCATCGCGAATCAACTCCGGAGTCAGTCTGGCGCTCAATCCCATCCGAATACGCTCTGGAAGATTGTGTGCCTCGTCAATAATCAGCAGCAAATTACTGATATCAATCCCCATGCCTTTCAGCGAACTATCGCGCACGCGCTCATTGAACAGATGATTGTAGTCACAAACCACAATATCAGCAGAAGATGCACATTCTCGTGCTACCTTCCACGGACATGTCTGCTTGAGAGAACCAGATTCGTGGTGGCTGCGAGAGACACTGACCAACTCATCAACGTGTAATGGGTCATTGAGAACCCGCAATCGAAGTCCCGGTGAATCAGCGAGGTAGGGTTTGCATTGCCTGTGGCGGCGTAGGTCAGAACACATTTTGTGGAAACTTCCCATCCATTCCTCGGCAATTTGGTGAATACACATGCCTCGTTGGCCAATCATGTCAACTAAACTCACTTTGTCTTCGGTCTCTATGTTACGCCGCTCGTTGATTTGTCGGACCGTCTCCACAACGATGCGGTGTTGGGCTTGCCGCCCGGTCATGAATAGAATAGTCGGGCGAGGCGAACGACTCCTCGCTACGTTAAGAGCGGCGGTAAGGGCGGCAGCAGTTTTCCCGAGTCCAGTCGGTGCATTCGCGAGTAGAAACCCATTTTGCTCAAGCACATCAATTCCTTCCTGAATCATCTCTCGCTGACCATCGCGAAGAGTAGCATGAGCGAGATATCGCGCCTCAATATGCACATCCTCTCCGCTCATGGAGCATCGCCTGTCAATCGGCCCCCTTTGAAGATTGAGTTTGCTAAGATGGCTTACAGCCTATCGGCTAGGCACAGAAGGGGGCCCCCGCAAGCGGGGGCAGGGGGTGACGAATCAGACATCCGTCGTAGAAGGGGTCCCCGACGAAGCGGGGAGGGTTGTTGTTGAGGGGGGTGCCCCCGCATCGCGGGGGCTGGGGGTGTTAGAAATGGATTTTAGAGAACGCAAGGCTTCAGATGCTCTCGCTTGCAATGACTTGAACCCGATTGTCAAAACAGCCGGTCCAGCCTCATCAAAAAGTCTACTCGAACGGCTGTGACCGGCTGAAGAATGAGAAAAAGCAGGTGCGAAGGGGTCCGAAGACCCCCCCGCGGTTTGCATCCCATCACTGTTTTTTGCCACGTCTCTCACCAGGGCCGTTTATTCGGTATGATCCTCATGCGGTAGGGTACGAGCGCGAAGTTCCTCAACTCGCAACTCAAGTAGAGAAGTAACTGTCTCATTATCACCCAGAACCTGTCTTAGGTGACTTTCCAAACCAATTCTTGCTGCCTCGGCTGGCTTAGTGCCTCGCAGTTCATACAGCAGGTCCAATTGGTGGCGGAGTTCAAGGCCGATGTCGAATTTGACAGTACGAACATTCGCATGTGTAGGCGTAGAGTCTAGGTAGAGTGCAATAGCGGCTCGGATGACATCTGAGCGATTTTTCATGCCATCAAAACCGACACGTTGGTCCAGCAAAAGCATGTGATCCTCAGGCACTCGCATGCTGGTCATTTGGCTGGCTACCATGTCACTCACCCCTCCTGTTCAAACGAGGAGACCGCTGGGTGGTATATAGTTGTGATGCAATTGAAATGCAATTTGAAATACTCTTGGTAGGGGGTGGGAGTTTGCTTTTTGGAGTAATTACGGTGCAGTGAGCCTTTTTGCCCGGATTTAGGCGAAATAGTTCTTTTTTGAGTTGAATTGTAGGAAGGTTGGCGAGGTTGTGTTTTTGGATTTTTAATGTTCCAAACCTGCCCTGTATGCTTGAAAGCGATTATTAATGCAGGGGGCAGGATTTGAACCTGCGAACCACTGAGGACTGCGACCTGAACGCAGCGCCGTTGACCAAGCTTGGCGACCCCTGCTCGCACTAAATCGTGAAGATACGCATATATGAGCGAAACCGCATGACCGCTTGACCACCCTATCCTGGTGGCGAGGTGACCGTGTGCGTAATCAGTTAGATTCCGAACTACTGATTGAGTTAGGTTTGATGGAGACTACAGCTGCAATTGTATCATACCTCTCAACTGGTGAATCTGCTAGCCTCCGAGAGATTTCGAGCAGTACAGAAATCGAATTATCAAGAGCCGCAAGCGGACTACGTCAATGTCGATTTCGCGGTTGGGTAGATTCAAATGAATCTCCATCATTGGGGCGAGGTAGGCCATCCCGTCGGTGGTCGCTGATTGTTTCCCGCCTCGAACTATTGCATGAACTTGAGTCGGAAATTCGCCAACAACACCTAATTTTGAACGACTCCATTCGTAACGTTGAACGCTCGCTGGCTAACCTTCGCGAACCAATAAGGGCAATACAACCATAGTGAGTGAATTGGCACCCTGATTTAATCCTCCATCGAGATTATACCCAATTGATATTTCCCCGTGCCATGACACTTGAAGCATCCCGAGGCCTGCATTTCTATCTGCGGTCATTGAAAGTGGCCGTTGACGATGACATCATAACCGACGATGAGATGGCAATACTTTCGGTTTTAGCAAACAGCCAAGGACTTCCCGGTGGAGTTCTTGGCCAATGTTGGGCAATTTTGCGTGGTGAAATTCCATCGCCGATTACCTCCGATAACGCTGCTCAATGGGAAGGTAGGCAGATGGGTGATGCCACAACTTACCAAAGTGCACTCATAGCGGCACTTTCGGACGAGGTCATCACAGATGATGAATGGGCGATGCTCGATGTGATGCGGCGAGTCATGGATATCCAGCCTGACGAGCACGCATTGGTGGAAGAGGCAGTCAGGGCAATGGCTGCTAAGCACGAGGGTGCTGAATCTTTCACGGCGCGACTTGACCGCTATTTGACTCTCCACCCGTATCGCTGAACGGCGAATTACCCGTTAACGTGTAGTCACTCTCCTTTTATGCGCGTGCGTGCGTCCGAAGGACAATGAACCCGAGATACCTTGTCACAACTCTTGTCCTTTTGTTGATTGCAGCCCCGTTAGTTGCGATTATTCCTCCTTCAAAGCAATTGCAAGATGAGCAAGTCAGTAATTCAAATCACAATACGAGTAATGCTCTGTTGTGGGGGCAACAAGTCGGCGGCTCAAGCAGCACAGATTCGGTGATGGGAATTGCGATGGATGCGCAAGGGAGAACCTATGTGTGTGGATATTTTTACAATTCAGCAGTATTCGGCCAATTCACCTTGAATAGCAACGGTGGACAAGACATTTTTGTCGGCAGAATATCCAATGGAGTTTGGGATTGGGCTCAACGGGCAGGTAGTACAAGTAGTGATCAATGCACTGATATCGCCGTTGACGACGGTGGAAATATCACTATCGCTGGCTATTTCTACAATACTGCAACCTTTGGGTCTTACTCCTTGTCCTCGCAGGGAAGTTACGACATTTTTGTTGCTAGATTGGACCCGGATGGTAATTGGCAGTGGGCGACCCGTGCCGGTGGTAGTAGCCAAGATTACGCCTATGGGGTTGCGATGGATGAGGCAGGAAATTCCTACATCACCGGGGCATACTACAGCACCGGCTATTTCGGTTCTTACACTCTGTCCGCATACAGTTCTGATGAGGCATTCATCGCTGCCCTCAACCCATCTGGGCAATTTGTTTGGGCCAAGCGGATGTGGGGCAGCGGTTACCAGCGTGGGCGAGACATCGACGTCAACGAGTTCGGTGAACTGGCCGTGACGGGTGAATTCTCCTACCGGATCAACATCGGCGGGACCGAATTGAGTCCGAGTGCTGCCTCGACCAGTTATTACCGAATATTTGTGGCGATGTTTGACACCAACGGCAATTATCAATGGGCCCGAATGGCTGGTTATTTGCAATCATCATACAGTTCGTATGGTGAAGGAGTCGCTATTGACGACAATGGTAATGTCGCTGTTGCGGCGCGATTCCAGTATCTTGTTGATTTCCATTCCAACAATAATAATCGGATTTTTGCCTATCAAAACGGCAACAATTGGGATTGCCTTGTAGCGAAATGGGATTCAAACGGTAATTATCTGTGGGCCCAGGTCGCCGGCGGCTCAAGCACCGATTATTGCTATGACTTGGATATGGATAACGCAACAGGCGAGGTGGTAATCTCGGGAATGTTCCAAAATACGGCGTGGTTTGGCAATCTCCAACTTTCAAATTCCGGTAGTACTGACGCTTACATTGCTCATGTTCCCTCTGCTGGAGGATGGAGTTGGGTCAAGAAATTCGCCGGCTCGAGTTCAGAGTATGGTCATTCGGTTGGAATCCGCGCTGGAATGTACGCATTTGGAGGATATTTCCATTCTTCCGCCACCGATAGTTCAGGCACAATCACCCTGTCTAGTCGGGGTGGGGCTGATGGTTTCATCATAATGTACGGCAGCGATCAGGACGGTGATGGAGTCGGCGATAGCATGGACGACTTCCCATACGATGCAACTCAATGGCGAGATACTGACAAGGACGGCTTTGGCGATAATCCGGACGGTTGGCAGCCGGACGGTTGTATTGACGTGCCCGGGAATTCAACTGTAGACCGATTTGGCTGTCATGATAGTGATGGAGACGGTTGGTCTGATGAAAACGACCTGCTTCCGTTCGACCCGAGCCAATGGGTTGATTCGGACGGAGATGGCTTTGGCGAGAACGCTACTGGAACAACCCCTGATGCCTGTCCAATGGTTTGGGGGACTTCTTGGCGCGATGTATTTGGTTGCCACGACCTAGACGGAGATGGGCAATCTGATATGTATGACAATTTCTTCAATGACCCAACTCAGTGGATTGATTCTGACAGTGATGGCTTAGGCGATAATTGGGGTGATTCATCTTGGAATGACACCCGAATGGCGCATTGGCCGGGGCAGTGGTTCGCCAATGCGACCAATCCTGACCCGTCACCTCTTGACTGGGATGGAGACGGATTTGAGGATGCAAATGCCGGAGGTCCTTTCGGTCCGTTTGATGACTGTATGTATTTGGCTGGGACTTCAATTCGTGATTTGGTTGGCTGTCCAGACGCGGATGGCGATGGCTGGTCGGATGAGTTTGACGAGGTGGACGATGACCCAACTCAGTGGCAGGACTCCGACGGTGATGGCTATGGTGACAATCAGAATGGCAATTCCCCCGACGGTTGTCCAAATCGCCCCGGAACTTCTTGGCTAGACGTATTTGGATGCCCTGACAACGACGGCGATGGTTTGTCCAACGATGCCGATGAATGTCCCTCAATTGCCGGGGTGGCAGACAATGGTTGCCCCGATACCGATGGAGATGGCTATGTTGATGAAGGCGAGAGCCCAGACTTGCAGATTGATGCATGCCCACAGATGTGGGGCACATCTTATGTTGACCGATTTGGTTGTCATGACAGCGATGGTGACGGAGTTAGCGACCTTAACGACCCCTTCCCCTTTGATGGCACTCAATCTGTAGATGATGATGACGATGGCTTTGGCGATAATCCGGATGGCAATAATCCAGATGATTGTTTGAATTGGGCTGGAACCTCATCGGAAGGTGGTAGACTTGGCTGCCCCGATAATGATGGAGATGGTTGGGCAGACAGCATTGACCCGTGGCCGGGCAATGGTGAGTTGTGGTCTGATTCTGATGGAGATGGTTATGCGGACCAGCAGACTTTTGGCAATCTTTCCGATGATTGCCCGATGATTTATGGCACTAGCAATCGAGGTTTTTACGGCTGTTCTGACCTTGACGGTGATGGCTGGCCAGATATGCTTGACCGAGATATTGATGGAGATGGTTATAGCAACGATGATGAATTGACTGCTGATCCACCTACTGACCCATTTGACGTGCGTGATTCACCTCCTGATGCCGATGGCAATTTTGTTCCTGATCATCTTGAACCGGTTGAGGTTTCGTCAATAGATGACCCGGTTATTCAGGGTGTGATGGCTACTGTCTTGACCCTGCTTGTAGCGTTTGGAATAATTGCGTACACCATGTTTGCTGGCACCGGTGGCCAGCGTCGTGCCTTTGACCAGATGCAAGCGATGGTAGATTCGGCCGAGGGTTTTGAAGGCTTAGCCGAAGTTGAAAATGAACTTGACAGTCTAATTCAAAAAAATAAGATTGGCGCGGGTCAGGGCTTGTTGTTGAAAGACCGCTTGGAGGCGCGTCGGTTTGCTTTCGAAGATGATACTCAAGGTGCTGCAATGTCCCAGTGGTGGGCCGCCCAGCAGCAAACTGGCGGAGAACTGGCTGCTGCTGGACAGACCGATGCAACCGCGCAAGGCGAATGGTCTCAGAATCAGCATGACGAGTGGCTAGCACAGGCACAACAGTGGGGCGGCTACTACGACCACGATGGAACTTGGGTACCAATCTGAGGAATCGTCCAACGGGGTTGAAGTGAGAGGGTGCCTAGTCAGCGTGAGGAGGGTGAGTCTTGGCCAAAGTCATCAATGATACGATTCACGGGATTTTCAAGGTTGATGGATGTCGCGAAGCCCTTCTGAAAACTCCTGAGTTCAACAAATTGAGCCACATCAAGCAACTTGGCCTTGCTCATTTGGTATTCCCTGGTGCTCATCATACTAGATTTGAACATTCGCTTGGGGTTTCTCATCTCGGCGGATTGATGGCTGATTCAATCGGCCTTGATAGCCATGAGAAAGAGATGGTGCAGGTCGCAGCGATGCTGCACGATGTAGGACACGGTCCGTATTCTCACACCTTGGAGCACATACTGCACGAACGCGGCGGAGCAGACCACATGCACATTACCGAGGGGATTATCACTGGAGATTACGATGTTCTGCGCAGGGGTGAGGAAGCAATATTTGACAACCGAGTTAGGATTCCTGACATTCTTGAGCAGTATGGATTGGTTCCCGAGGAAGTTGCTAGCCTCATTCATGGACCCAATGCGGCCGGAACCGAGCGCAATCTATTCTCGTGGGAGCAAGGAGAGGAGACTTTTGCTAGCGAGGACCATACGGTGGCGCATTTGGTGCATGGTCCGGTAGATTGCGACCAGTTGGACTATTTATTGCGCGATGCCCATTTTACCGGTGTCAAACACGGCATCGTTGACCACCACAGACTGATTCATTGCCTTGAACGCCATTCTGGTGATGTCGCGGTTCAACAGGGTGGATTATCTGCACTCGAAGGGATGTTCATGGCGCGCGCATTAATGTATAGCGCAGTTTACTTTCACCGAGTAACTCGCGTGACTGAAGTGATGTTATCGCGAGCGGTGGAGCGTTGCCAAGAAGCGTTACCTGAAGCGGTTGATATGCAGCGCATGGTCGATGCTGAGATTTGGCAGGCGTTGGGTGATGCCGGCGGATTTGCACAAGAGATGTTACGCCGGCTCAAGTATCGCCAAATGCTGAAGGTCTGCATAACTCGTAGGCGAGAGGAACTGAGCGAGGAGCAGGTGAATAGATTGGTTTCACTCGGATCTGATAGTGAGGCGCGGCGAGCGGTTGAAGATGAAATCGCCGCCCGCGCAAAAGTTCCTGAAGGCTACGTTGGCATTGATGTGCCTAGCGTCAAACTTCTATTGTCAGAGCCACGGATGGCGGCGGTTGACATTCGTATCGTTGGCGATGATGGCAAAACTCGTTGGTTCCGCGAACACACTCCGATTGCTGAGGCTTTGCGGGTGCGCCAAGTGAGTCAAGCCGCGATGTTTGTGATGACCTTACCAGAATACGCGGATGCGGTTGGCGCAGTCGCTGAACGCATCATCTACTCCTGAACAGCATAGCGGACATCAGAGAGTAAATTTTCCTCGCTTCAGAATGAAACCATTGTACTAAGCCATATTTCCAATTTCTGAAATCTATTATCTTAAGGGATTCTCAACAAACCCTTGAAAAAGGGGTCTTAGGTCACCAACGTCACCCAATGGGGTAGATTGACTGCCCTGTTCGGATAATGAAGGTGAACCGATGAACGCAGCAATGCAGGAAATCTACGATAAGGTAGTCGCGCGCGACCCAGAACAAGCCGAATTCCATCAAGCGGTGGAAGAGGTTCTTGACAGCCTCAGCCCGGTAATTGATGAACACCCGGAATACATCCCGGTCGCCGAGGCGATTTGCGAGCCGGAGCGAGTAATTCAGTTCCGAGTAGCATGGCAGGATGATGAGGGCAATCAGCAGGTGAACCGTGGGTTCCGAGTGCAGATGAATAGCGCCATCGGCCCATACAAGGGTGGCCTGAGATTTCACCCGACGGTGAATCTATCAATTCTCAAGTTCTTGGCCTTTGAGCAAATTTTCAAGAATAGCCTCACCGGGCTGCCAATGGGTGGCGGCAAGGGAGGTTCTGACTTCAACCCGAAGGGGAAATCTGATGGAGAAGTCATGCGCTTCTGTCAGGCATTCATGATGGAGTTGTCAAGGCATATCGGTGCAGATACCGACGTGCCTGCTGGAGATATCGGCGTCGGTGGCCGAGAAATCGGCTACCTATTCGGCATGTACCGAAAATTACGGAACGAGTTCACTGGAGTCTTGACCGGCAAGGGCATCTCGTATGGTGGAAGTTTGATTCGTCCCGAAGCGACTGGATATGGTCTAGTTTACTTCGCGCGCGAGATGCTCGCAACCAAAGGCGAGACCTTTGAAGGCAAGACCATCTCAATAAGTGGTAGCGGAAATGTCGCTCAATTCGCCTGCCAAAAGGCAACTGCACTCGGTGGCAAAGTCGTCACCATGTCCGATTCAAGCGGCTGGATTCACGACCCTGCGGGTATTGATAAGGGCAAGTTGGCCTACATCATGGAACTCAAAAACGAACGCCGTGGCCGAATCAAAGAATACGCAGAAAAGTATGATGGCGTCACCTTTTCTAAGTCTGAACCCGAGCCGAGTATCAGCGGCCTATGGTCGGTTCCAGTCAATGTTGCATTACCTTGCGCAACTCAAAATGAGGTTAGCGATGAGGAGGCAGATGCACTGATTGTGAGCGGAGTTACCGCTGTCGCAGAAGGCGCGAACATGCCTTGCACACCCGGTGCAGTGGAGAAGTTCCTCGCGGCTGGAGTGCTATTTGCCCCCGGAAAGGCGTCAAATGCCGGTGGCGTCGCTACCAGTGGACTTGAGATGGCGCAGAATAGTGCGCGCCTCAATTGGTCACGTCGTAAGGTTGACAAAAAACTCAATGAAATCATGGTGGACATCCACAAGAATGTGTTCAACACCGCCAAGCGTTTTGGCCGACCCGGCGATTACGTATTCGGGGCTAATATCGCCGGCTTCCTCAAGGTCGCCGACGCGATGCTTGCACAAGGTATTCTCTGATGTTGAACAGCATCAAAAGGAAACGATCAGGAATACTAAGGCTATTCCTAGGCAAAGTAAGGCAAAAACAATGTCGACAATCATGCCGAGTGTGGAGCTAGTGGTTTCTCCACCAGTTTCACTTTGCCATGTTGATTTATCATTGTAGTACATAGCATCTAGAATACATGCAATTCCAATTGAGCCACAGCATATTGAATTGATGAATCTGATTCCCAATGGGAATCCTGCAATTGATGACATTACCCCCACGAGAAAAGCCGAAAGAACTCCAAAGCCTATGACCACATAGGATATGTGTCTGAAATTTGGACTGGGTTTGAATGCAGGTGCGTTAACATAGAGTATTTGCGGATTGGCCGGCTGTCCAGCAAGGAACTGTTGCTGAGGGACCCCGGCAACAACTTGGCTTGAGGGTTGAGTTTCTCTGCCTTCCCAAGGAGTTTGAGCTTGCATTATTTCACCTAAATGGCTGTTGGGGCGACGTGGTCGTCGTCCTTATCATCGGGTTTGCGAATGCGCCCCCAAACGTTGTTCATCAACTCTGAGTGGTGATCATCACAGTAGTGGAAGCGGCGGTAGGCCTCACGAAATGAGTAGGCTTTTTTGCCGGTAGCCACAAGATATCCTTCTGGTGAGAGGCGGCTGATGGTCACACCATCTTCCTCGCAGCCGGGATAATCGCAACGAGGCACTCCATCACCGGCCAAATGAATACCTCCCACACACTTCAACCATCGCTTTCATTCCCCTGAATTATTCGTAATCTCCTTACTCCGAGAGAGCCTCAATGACCACTAGTGGCACATTTGCCTCTACATTGTCTCCTTCGCTGCAACTAACTTCGGCAACCGTTCCTGAAATAGGTGCGACGACTTCATTTTGCATTTTCATCGCCTCAAGAATCAACACGGTTTGACCCTCAGTAACCTGCTGACCTTTGGTGACTTCTACCGTGACAACTTTGCCCGGCATACTCGCTGAAACTATTCCGCTACGCGCCCGGCTGCCACCCCCTCGCTTGCGCGGTGCTGATTGCTTGGATTCAGGCACTTGGATTTCGAATGTCTTACCTTCAACTGTAGCGTGGAAAATATCACCGTCTTGTTCTATCTCAACCTCGTATTCTACTCCATCAATGATGACTTTTCGAGTTTGAGTCATTTTTTCACCGCCAGATTGCCCGCCTACTTCGCGCCGTCCGAAGGTCAGATTTTCCCATTTGGATTCTACGATGGTCTTGTGACCACGAACTGCCAGTTTTTCGACCAGTGCGTGAGGTATCAGACGCCGAGTCAATGAGTGATAGAACAGCCATAGTGGCTGCTAGCCGTAAAATCTGATTCTCGTCGTTTTCATCAGGTTCAGAATCTGACTTCGCAATCGGTGTATCCATTGCGGCATTCAAAACCCCGCTGAGTCGTTGCGAATAGGTATTTTTTCCCACCGAACCACCTCAGAGCGGAATATTCCCGTGCTTTTTTGAAGGACGCATTTCTTGCTTATCGAGCAGCATTCCTAGAGCCAAACAGAGTTTCCGACGAGTATCAATTGGCTCAATAACATCGTCAATATAACCCATCGCCGCCGCTTGGTATGGATTAGCGAATCGGTCGGTGTATTCGTCCACAAGACGTTGCCGTTCTTGCTCTGGATTGCCCGAACTCTCAATTCGCCTCCGATGAATGATTTGCACCGCTCCATCTGCACCCATGACTGCAAGTTCTGCGCCCGGCCAAGCAATATTGTAATCCGAGCGCACATGCTTCGAGCACATCACGTCGTATGCGCCGCCGTATGCCTTGCGCAGAATCACCGTCATTTTTGGTACGGTCGCCTCGGAATATGCATACAGCAACTTAGCACCGTGACGAATAATTCCACCCCACTCCTGACTGGCGCCGGGGAGGAATCCGGGAACATCAACGAGGGTGAGTAGAGGGATGTTGAATGCATCACAAAACCGAACAAATCGCGCAGCCTTGGTGCTTGCATCAATATCAAGACAGCCAGCCAACACCTTCGGCTGATTGCCAACCACACCGACGGTATGCCCATCAAGTCGGGCGAACCCAACCACGATATTTTTGGCAAAGTCAGCCTGCACCTCAAGAAATGCTCCATCATCAACGATGCCAGCGATGACATCTGCCACATCATATGGTTTGGAGGAATCCTCTGGAATAATCTGCGCGAGTGAATCACAGTCTCTATCCGATGAATCTGCCGTTTTCTTATGCGGAAGTTCCGATAAATTATTTGCCGGCAAAAGCGCAATTAACTCTTTGACAAGGTCGAGAGCACTTTCGTCATCATCGGCGGTAAAATGGGTCACCCCGGACTTACTCGCGTGTGTAAAAGCCCCTCCGAGGTCTTCGAAGGTAACATCCTCGTTGGTCACCGTTTTGATGACTTCAGGTCCGGTGATGAACATATGTGCGGTTTTGTCAACCATGATGATGAAGTCGGTAATCGCAGGACTGTAAACCGCACCGCCGGCACAAGGACCCATAATGACGCTAATTTGTGGTATCACTCCGCTAGCGCGCACGTTCCGAAAGAATATCTCGGCGTAAGAGCCCAGACTAGCAACACCTTCCTGAATACGCGCGCCGCCGCTATCATTCATGCCGATAACCGGAGTGCCTGCTTTCAGTGCCATGTCGAGAATCTTGCAAATTTTAAGCCCGTGCATCTCACCTAGACTACCGCCGTAAACTGTGAAGTCTTGTGCGAAGCAGTGCACCATTCTTCCCTCAATTGTGCCGTAGCCACAAACCACTCCGTCACCGGGAATTACGTTCTGGTCCATGCCGAAATCCCGGCAGCGATGTTCAACCAATGCATCCACCTCTTGGAAGGAGCCATCATCGAGCAACACCTCCAGTCTTTCGCGTGCCGTCATCTTGCCGCGACTGTGTTGTGATTGCACCCTTGTAGTGCCTCCACCGGCCTGTGATTGCGCCTTTCGTTTGCGCAGGTCTCCGAGTCGTTCGTCTGCTGACTTCATCTGCCTCAAAGGTCCCTGCGCAATGACCGCCCATGAAGATTAGCCTTAGTAGGGGCATTTTTTGGCGTTGCATGGCGTTGGGTTGAAAGTCAGCCTTTGGCTGCCACCGCCATGGACGCACCCCTGCGCATAGTCATCGCCAAACCCGGCTTAGACGGGCATGACCGAGGTGCGAAGGTTGTAGCACGGATTCTTCGGGATTCTGGCCACGAGGTTATTTACACCGGATTACGACGAACTCCGGAGCAGATTGTCCGGATTTGCACAGATGAAGATGCACAGGTTTTGGGACTTTCGAGCCTTTCTGGAGCACACGGTTACCTATTCCCAAGAGTTTGCGAATTGCTGCGCGAATTGGGATTAACAGACATCATTGTATTTGGCGGTGGAATCATCCCGGAGGACGACCGAGATGAGATGTATAGTTCGGGAATTCGCGCTATTTTTGGCCCCGGTAGCACTTCTGAGCAGATGAAGGACTTCCTCAACGAGATAATCCGTAGGAGTACAGAAGGTAAGAGCGATGGGGTCGGCTCAGACTCAGATTGGCGCTGGGGAAGCAGGTGACCGAATGCCAACTCTTGAGTCGTTGTGTTCCCAAGCCGCCGCAGGTGAACGGCTCGCTCTTGCTAAGTTGTTAACCGCTGTCGAGCGAGGCGAGGACTTGGCCGAATTAATCCCAGTCCGAGAGCATTCTGTTGATGCATGGAAGGTTTTGGGTGTTACTGGGGCTCCGGGAGTCGGCAAGTCTTGTTTGGTTGACCGTTTGGTCAAGGCCTGGGTTGATGCCGGCGGAAAGGTGGCGATTTTGGCAATTGATCCGTCTTCACCGGTCAGTGGTGGTGCGCTGCTTGGTGATAGGATGCGGATGTCATCGGTTGACGAGGGTCAAGACGTATATCTGCGTTCTATAGCAACACGGAATCTTCCCGGTGGGTTGCCAGCGCGGATTGATGGAATGTTGGACGCGCTGGTATCTGCTGGGTTTTCACACATCATTGTTGAGACGGTCGGCGCCGGCCAATCTGAGGTCCGAATCATTGCCGTAGCCGACCGCATATTGTTGGTAGAAGGCCCAGCCCGTGGGGATGTAATTCAGGCTGAAAAGGCCGGAGTGATGGAATTGGCCGACCTGATTGCAGTAAACAAATCCGACCTCGAAGGCGCAGAAAAAGCTGCTGAGGAAATCCGGATGTCCATGCAACTTTCTGAGGTTGATGATGGCGCACCGGTCATTCTGTGTTCGGCCCATACCGGGGATGGAATCTCAGAATTGGTAGAAGCCCTCGATAATTTGCCAAACGCTCGAGGAGCCGCGAGTGCACGAGCACGCGAACGGCTGTTGGCCGCTTGGACCGAATCGCTGCTTTTGCACCCGGGTTGGGGCGATGCACTGAAGTCGGTAGAGTCAGGGGAAGTCACAGTACGTGAGGTCATTAGAGACCTTCTTGGCCATGAGGATTGATGCAATGGCGGATTTTGAATACGAACCGGACCATGTAAAACACAGCGTCGGCGGGTCTTTCGGTCACTGGTTCCGCCGGGTAATCCATGTCAGCATCGTCATAGTCGCTTGGGTATTCTATGAGCACGGCCAATTTGTTGCTGACTTATTCAATCTAGACAGCCCGACCCAATTCGCAGCATTAATCGGACTGATTTACGCTCTTGTTGAGGCTGTTCGTCTCAAATTTGGCATCACGATAGTTGGGCAAAGAGAATACGAGGCCCATCAGGTCAGTGCGCTGTTTTGGGGAGTTATTTCAATTGTAATTGCGATAATTGTGCTTGAGCCCCATCATCCAGCGGGGGTTGCTCACGGCTGGCTTGGATACCCACTCATCATCTCTCTTGCAATCGGAGACCCGGCATTGGGTGAGATGAGGCGAGCAGGAATGCAGGCGAAACACGTTGCTGTCGCCGGAGTCGCAGTTGTCTTGGCAGTGTGGATTTCCTGCTGGTATCTCGTTGACACACCGCTTTGGCTCTCCTTCATCATGGCACCTTTGGCGGTTGCAGCCGAGTGGCCGAAGTTGAAGTGGATTGATGATAATGGCACCATGTTGCTTATTCCGTTGGCCGCGACAATCTTGCTCTTACCTTTCCTATGAGTGTGCAACTTTGAACGGAGTCTCTCGCTAGATTTACAAAGTGCCTACAGGTGGAGTAACTATGGCAGAAGATGCAGCGCCGCTGACTGACGACGCCCCATCTCAGAGTACCTACATTTTCATCTATGTTGCATCAATGATTGCCTTGCTGATAATTGGCGTAATGTTCTGGTAATCCCACCATTAAATTCAGGGCTTTGTGTCCTCGGGTTGATATGAACCGGACAGAAGGCGTGTTTAATGTGCGGTATCTCGGGCTTGCTTGGACCTGAGTCCGATGCGCGAGGCATCGCTACGGCAATGGCAGCCAGTCTTTCTCATCGGGGCCCTGATGGCTGCCGTTCTTGGTCTAAATCCGCTACAGGAGATGTTAGTATTGGCTTTGGTCATGCTCGACTTTCTATCGTAGATATTGCCGGCTCAGACCAACCGATTCACTCTAATCACGGCTGCACCTTGATTCAGAACGGTGAAATATACAATTTCACATCCATTCGTGTTGAGCAGCCATCCTATCCGTGGAAAACTTCAGGTGATGCTGAGGTAATCTTGGCTGCTCATGCAGATGCTATCTATTCGCCTTTGGAACAACCCCGACCCTTGCAATCTTCCAAAATTGTCGGCTGGGTCAGGGCAAGCACGGGGTATGACGGGTCAGTCAATCCGGCCAATCGTCATGTGAAGTGGATTTCAAGGTTAGACGGAATCTGGGCCTTCGCGCTGTGGGATGCATCAAATCAGGAACTTGTATTGTCGCGAGACCCGTTGGGTGTCAAACCGCTACTACGAACCATCACCGAGTCAGGAACACTGCTTTTTGCCAGTGAAGCCAAGGCATTCCGAGCCCATCCCGAATATACACCAATGCTTGATGAGGCAGCCTTGGTGGCACGATTAGCCTTTGAATATTCATTGGATGATACTACCTTATTCGCGGGGGTGGCTCAAGTTCGTCCCGGCACGGTTGAGACTTGGCGATTCGATGATGCCGGCAGAGCCACCCTCACCGGTGTTGCGCGATATCACACAGATGTGGTGCAACCTGCTTCCCGATGGGATGCCGCGACAAATGCCTCATCATTGCTCGGAAGCCTGACTTCTTCACTCGCTGACCGCTTGATGTCGGATGTGCCGGTCGGCATCGTGCTTTCCGGCGGCCTTGACTCGAGTCTAGTCGCCGCCCTCGCTCATCAGGCGGCCGAGATTGCGGGTAAGCCACTGCCAGAATGCTGGACGGTGGCTGAATCAGAAGATAATCCCGATTGGCTTGCCGCAGAAGAAGTGGCGAGCACCCTTGAAATTCCTCATCATCAGCACATATTACCCGCCGATTCTTTTCCAAAAGCACTACCAGATTTGTCGTGGTTCGGCGAGGACTTGGACTTGACCGTGCTATTTTTCCAACCTCTTTTCGCAAGAATGGCTGAAGATGTGAGCGTAGGGTTATGCGGTCAAGGAGCAGATGAATTACACGGCGGCTATCCGCGCTATCAGAATTTAGCCGAACATAGTAACCTCATCCGCTCTCGTTTGGAATCGGTAGACCACCCAACCGCACAAGCCTTGCTAACGGGAACGGAAGTTGGACCAAGTGGGGCCGGACAGCCGTGGACTGATTCATCGCACATCCCCGATCAGGTGTTCGAAGACCTGCAAACCACGCTACAGTACGAGCTAGACCATGGACAGTTGACCAATTTCCAATTACGGCTGGTCGATAGGCATTCTATGGCTCATGGCTTGGAGGTTCGGGTACCGTTTTTGGGCTCATCCCATCGTGTAGCATCTCACCGTTTGCCAATTAATCTCCGGGTAGACCAACCCCGTGAAAAGATTGCTCTGCGCGCGGCTGCTGACCTGACATCATTGCCGAAATCCATCGTGATGCGACCAAAGATGCCAGCTGGCCGCGCCACCTCCCCGACAATGATTGATGATTTGTTGAACGAACTTGCGGGTCATGCTAGTGAATACGCTAACGACTTACCCGCCCTTTCACCGCTGTTGAAGTCGCAACCTGATATCTCAATCGGGCTACGTCTATTCCGGTCGCTTCATTTGGTAGATGGAGGGGTTGGCCGTTACGGCAAGGACCTGATGACCCTGCTGGAGGATGTTGACTGATGGAATATGGAGGCCCGAACCTGCTCAGCGAGTTGCAGTCGCGGATTGATTCTCACCAGCAGGAAATATCCGATTGGTTCAAGGAAAAGCGGGCAAATTTGCCGATTCCATTGTATGGCTCCGTTGATGTGCGCGATGCAAATTGGAAGGTAGCAGTAGTTGATGCCAATCAATATCCGGCTGGATTCAATAATCTTGACGGGGAAGATGCAGACTTGATTGGCGAGCACCTTTCCGTTGCAATTCGCGCGCATGGCGATATTCGTCACATTCACATTTATCCAGAATCCCATACCCGCAATGCCGGATATGTAGAGAACCTTCTGACTTTGGAGAAAATACTCCGTAAGCAAGGATATACGGTCACCGTCGGCAGCCCCGAACTTAGTGGAATTGAATCGGTTGAGGGGCTAAGTGGTTCGCTGAGATTGCATGAGACGACAATCGGAGAAGGAATTTCAGTTGCAGGAATAACACCCGATTTGGTCTTGCTCAACAATGACCTGACAATAGGCGCGTTACCCGACCTCGGTGTGCCAATCCTACCACCAGTAAGTATGGGTTGGCACCGACGGCGTAAATCAGACCACTTCCGCGCAGTGCAGCCTTTTATTGATGAAATCGCAGCAATTTTGGACGTTGACCCATGGCTGCTCGGAACCCATTGGTTTGTTTCAGAAGATAAGTGCCTTGAGAAGGAAACATGTCTCATTTTGCTCGCCGCCGAGGTCGATGAGTTCCTTAAACACCTACAAGCGAAGTACGATGAGTACGGTATCACAGGAAAGCCTACACTATTCGTAAAAAACGATGCTGGCACCTATGGCCTCGGGATATTAGAAATCACTTCAGGACAAGAGTTGCTTGACTTATCGAACCGCAAGATGAATCGTCTCACCTATGGAAAAGGTGGAGTTACTGCGGACGATTTCCTCCTTCAGGAAGGTATCCCGTCTTCGCTATCATTCAACGACATGGTTGTTGAGCCGGTCGCATATTGTGCAAACGGCAAGGCATTGGCTTGGTTTTATCGAGCCAATTCGAAGAAGGGTGAGATGTCTAATCTAAACTCGCCTTCGTCAACATTCATTTCACCCCGTGAAATGGAAGGGACATCCTTCGTTTCTCGCTTATCCAGTTGGCATATGCTGGTCGCTGAAATCGCCATGTTAGGGATGGGTGTTGAAGCGCAATCAGCCGAGTGAGTATCGCTGACTTTCATGGTTAAGCAGCCACTTCTTGGTGATTACACCGTCGGCTGCTGAATAATTTCCAAGTTGACCATCAGACTTCAACACCCGATGGCACGGCACCAAAATTGGCCACGGCTGCCGTGCCATTACCGAGCCCACCGCTCTGCTTGCACCGGGTGATTTCACCGCCCGCGCTAGGCTTGCATAAGTCGCGGTTTGCCCGAAAGGCGCGTGTTCCATCAGGACTTTGCAAACTCGGAATTGAAATTTGGTAAGTGCAGCCCCGTCAAGAGTTGGTAACGGCATCTCTTGTCCGCGAAAATACCCGTCAATCCATTTTTCTGTACGGTCTAGATGAGGATTGCTCATAGCCCCCTCCACACTCGTAAATTTTCCTGATTGCCACTCAATCCCGGTAAGGCCTAGGCCAGAAGCACTCAGCACAATTACCCCCAATGGTGTATTGATTTCACGCCGGTCCACAACTAATCTTCTGAGTCTGAGTCCTTTGATTCTTCGGCCATGTCCGGCACCTCATCCATGCCGACGATTTCGTAATTTGATGGGAATAGTGCAACCGCTACCCCTGCAATTGCAGCGGCCAAACCCCACCAGAACATCTTGTAGACGATAATCATCTCTAACGCTACTGCAAGCAAGCATAATCCACCGATATTGGATATCCATACCAGACTCTTGAATGTCTTCAGCGAGACTCCAGTAGTGGTTCCAGTTATGCTATCCGGGCCGAATTCCGCACCGAATCGCACCGGGTCCGCTTTGCCTTCGCCCATTACCCTCAACCCCCCGTATCCTTCGTTTCAACGTATTGCCTCACCGGTCAATCATGGTAATTGCATCGGTAGGGCAGGCTAGCACGCATAGTCTGCAGCCGGTGCAGGGGTCTCGTAGAATCTTCGCTTTCCTATTTACATCAATTCTCATTATCGGACTTGCTAACGGAGTATCGTATAATTCGATGGCGTCGTCATCACAAACGATTACGCATTGGTCACAGCCGATGCACAATTCCTCCTTGACATAAGCGACAGTTCCCGGCCCACCCTTCACCTTCTCGCGCTGGCCGGTACGAATCTCATTGAGTGAAAGTCTGATCCGTATCGCTTGTGCGGAGCGGCTCGCTGCTACCTCATCTTTGGTCGTCATCAGCATCAAGCCTGCTTCTTTGCCTCAACCTGTCGTGCCAAGAAAGAGACCACATCAAGAATCTCGAAATCGTGTCGTGGGTCACCCTCGAACTTCAGGCATTCAAAGTGAGTGACGCATTTCGGACACGAAGTCAGCATGATATCTGCGCCCGTGGCCCGAACTTCTTCAAATCGCTGGATTCGTAGTCCACGACTATTCTCGTTGCAAGACATCATGCTGGAGACTCCGCAACACAATCCGTCTTCCTTATTGTGTTCCATCTCAACCATCGTGACTCCATCAATAGCCTTGACAAGATCTCTTGGCCCTTCGTAAATATTCATCTGACGGCCAAGACGGCACGGGTCGTGGTAGGTTACTGTCACATCTTCTTCTGTCTTCAATTCCATATCAAAGCCATTTTCTTGTAGGAATTCGGTGGTGTGCATCACCTTGATTCCTTCCAATTCGTAATCGCGTGCGAAGGTATGGAAGCATTCCGCACAACTGCTGACCAAGGTGTCAATGCCGCTTTCAAGAATTTTCTTCTGATTGTAAGCCTTCAATTTCTCAAAGACTTCAGTCATACCTTGCCACTTTTGGTCGTGGCCGCAGCATTTGAGGAAATCACGGCCAAGATATGCTACATCAATATCCATTTCTTCGAAAAGAGTGAATGCTGCGGTGGTGGAATCGCCAAGATTCATCTCGCCTTCATTGACGTGGCTGAAAACCATCTCTTGGTCAAAGTAGTCCACGCAACCTGGATAGTAGCCGATGTTGCTGTTAATTGGATAATCAGCTACTGAGGTAAACTGCTCATCAGAACTTTCCTCCGCCTCTGCAGCCAATACTGCTTGTAGCACAGTATGTGGGATATTGGCTGCGGGTGGACCACCGACGACCAGACTACGCCGGATGTCAACATAGGAGTCGTAATCAACCAACTGCGGACAAGCATTAGTACAGGCAGAACAGGTCAAACACGAATACATCGGCACCCCGTCGTGTTCGTTATTCCAAGTATTATAGATGATATTCAACTTGTCACCAGCATTGAACAGTCGCACCGGACAGGCATCATCACAAAGGTCACAACCGTAGCATTTGTTCATCTCATACTCGTAACCACGAGCCATGCCTCGCATTCCCATGTAGACGATTGCGCCAACACCCAAACAGGGTATGAACAAAGAGTAGGTCAGTTTGGCGTCAAGGCTCTTAGGATTCTTGTGGAATGTCGGATTCTCAACCATATATGCCGAGAGACCGGCCACATCCTGTTGGATTCCAGCGGTGGTGAGATTCAATGTATCTGATCGGTCAATTGACAGCCCATCGTCGCCGATGAGCAGAGGCTGGTAGGCGGCGACGCTGCTCGAAGCGAATACCTCAACGCTATCGTCAATTTCAGTGTAGGTCACGCTGTAAGCGACCTGATATTCTCCGCTTGGTAACTTCAAGGTGCCACTAGCACATTCAGAAGTCTCAAAGATGACCTGATTATCTTGACTGATGACAAAGGTTGCATCTCCAATACCTACACCGCGCTCTGATGTTCGGTGTGAGCAAATCCAGTCCACATAGACTGTTTCTAGGCCGAAGTCCTCGATGTTCATCGTCCATTCTTCATCAATGATAACCACTGAGCCATCCGCATTACCACTAACCTGCCAATCGCCATTTACTGCATTCAGACCCGAAGATGATTGTTGGTGATTATTCGCGTTCAAAAAGTCAATGATATGGAATTGGGTTGGCTGGTAAATTCCCCAATTTAGCCAATTTTCAGTTGGCAGCAGGCAATAATCGTCCCTGCTTTCAGCATCTGAACCAATGAATTTCTTATTTTCCCACACATCATTGGAAATTGACTGTTCATAAGTAAGACAGAGAGCGGCCATCGAAGCCCAATGGTCTCCTTCTTCCATCATTACCAACGAGTCAGAAGGCTGGCCGCGTAAATCCTCAAGGGTTTCAACATCATCCATCGCGCCAAGTCCACCCATGTCCCAGAAGCCATTTTCGTAAACTGGCCAAGATACGGCTAGCAGCAGAACGGTGACGATCAGCGTGCCAAAAGCGACCTGCTTGCCGATACCAGGAGTTGTTCTTGCGCCGATGGATTTCACCATGAACCACCTAATTCCCAGATACAGAATTACCCATAAGAAAATCCCTGTTAATACCCACGGGATTGAATTGAACACTTCAGCCAACCACGGTTCGCGCACACCACAAGATAGTCCATGATGCGGATTCAATGTACAAAAGTCGGTACGATTCTTTGAATAAATTTCGAGGAAAATATTGATTGAATATACCGAAATGAACCAGACGTGAGCCAGATATACCGCACCTGCGGAGGCAAACCACGGGTCTTCCACAGCGCGCTTTTCCCTTCCGCCAAGGAAAGGTGGCAAAGCCAAGATTCCAACGGGTAGTCCGGTGATGAATGCACCCCACCAGCCGGCGTTCCAAGCGATGACTGGCTGGCCAAAGAAAGCGCCAATCGGTCCAGCTGGAATATCAAATTGAGGTAGGTATTCGCCCCAGCGCAGGTACCCGTACGAGAATAGAACATACCAATCAGGGAATACGAATCCAGCCTGAGCGAACGGGTCGGCTGCGCTGTGTAGAGGTGGGGGGATAATCCACGAATAGAAGCAGAGAACAGCCATGATAGCGGCGGTGATGATTGTATCACGAAGGACCTCATGCGGCCAGAACGCATGGCCGGTGAAAACTCTGCGTCGTTCATTTTCGTGGCCGACGAGTTTGTCCTTCTCACGAACATAAGTGTCCGCAATCCGGCCGAGGTTTTCCATCAATCCCAATTAATTCACCTCACTCAATGTGGCTCCGCAATTCCCTGTACCCAGACGATGAATAGATGGATGATAATAAGTGCAGTCACTATTACTGGCAAGATGAATACGTGTAGGAAATACATTCTGGTCACCGCTTGATAGGTCAGCGATGTTCCACCGAACATCAGGTTGGCAGCCCAGCCTCCAATCAATGGCGTTGAATTAGCCATGTTGATGCCGATGGTCGCCGCGCCGAATGCCAAAGCATCCCACGGCAATAGGTAGCCGGAATATCCGAAGAAGATGGTGAAGAACATCAGCCCAACGCCGATTAGCCAATTCAATTCACGTGGGTTGCGGTATGCGCCGGTGAAGTAAACTCGGCACATGTGAAGGAATACTGAAGCGACCATGAAGTGGGTGCCCCAGTGGTGCAAGGAACGGATGATGTAGCCAAATGGCAGTTTGGTCATGATGTACTCCATGCTTTGGTAGGCGGGAGTTGGGTCACCTTGACCACCCGGAATGTAGTAAATGCCGAGAATTGTGCCGGTAATAATCAAAATGATGAACGCCATGAAAGAGATTCCACCTAGACAATACAGCGGATACCAATACCAAATAATGCGCAATTTGTATTTCTCAGCGTGAGTGAGGGGCATTTGGCGATGCATGCTATAGTAGGAATCACGACTCATAGCCCAATAATCTTGGATCCGGAATCTAGTATCAAGCCAAGAGAAAACCCAGAGGAATGTCTTCTCTACCAAGCCAAGTCTTCCGGTGGATTCAACCGCCCGTAGAATTTCTTTCCGCGGCATTTCTTCATTCTCCTTCCGAAGAGTGAAGGCAACGATAACCGTAATGATTGCAATAAACAATCCTAAGAACCAAACTTGTAGCATTTCTTCACCTCAATCGCAATATGTGTACCAATCCATGTAGTCGGTTATCCCTTCTATGACATCACCATTTACCTCAAAGGGAATCAGCGGCATTCCGACCGGGGTTGGTCCACCGGTCCGTTTGATACCGAAATAATCGAATAACGTGCCATTGGAACGGTTCCGGTTCCTATTCACCTCAAGCATTGTTGGGTCATAGCGGCTGGAATGGCAGATACAGAACAATTTGTTGCCGCCGGAATCGACACCACCAGGCAGCCAGTTGTCAGCGGTCTCGGCGCGGGAGACCAATTGCCAACCCGGGATACAACATAGATGCGGGCAACGGCTGAAAATCAGCAATAAGTTGTCGTGGGGCTCAAACACAGTTCCTACCATCTCCTCACCGTGTCCGATAAACACGCCTGCCGCGTCATAGCCTTCACCATACTGCAGTCGCGGCTTGTTCTCAGAAACTGCTGACGATTTGTTCTCGTCGTGAGGCACATAGACCACATTCACCGGCAGCCCATTCCAAACACCTTGGGCACCTGACATTCCAGTGACAGCACGAGCTGCATGCTCCACAAATACTGATTTAGTCATCACCTCAAGGTGCCTTGCGCCGAACCAGACCGAATCTTCCTTCCCTTTCGGAACCCAGAAGCGCACACCAGAGTCACCCCCTGAGCCAGAGTCTGAGCCCATCAGCAGCGAGGCGAATCCAATGGTGCCAAGGCTAGCCATCGCGATTACACCGCCAGCGGTATTGAGTGCGTATTTCATGAATAGACGCCGATCAAGACCTCTTCCACCCTCACCTTCACCGCTTTCCATAGCAGCACCCGGTGCGGGACGGAGTCGGAATTGTCTTGCCATTTCGATGCCTCAGATTTTGTAATCAACCCACCCTTCGGGGTCATTTTCTGGAATGTACTTATTCCTGCGATACTTGACGACAACAGTGTCAGGCATTACCCAGCGCAGGTAAACGATACCCATGATAATCAGAGTAGTGAAAGTCATCGCCCATCCAAGCGCGAGCAACTGTTGGTCCCAGCCATTAATCAGTCCATATGATAGCGAGCCAGACCAATACAGGGTCCAAGCCAAACCCCAAACGAAAACCATAGTCACCAACCAAGAATCAGATGAAGTAGAGATGGTTGACCTTACGATTGAACCGGCTTCCGGCTCGTCAAACACCCCGTGGTCAATCGCAGCGATGTATTCGTCCTCGGAGATTTTCACACCGTCTAAAATACCGCGAGCATCTTCAATCGTGACCTCACCGGACTTGACCTGCTTGAGCAGCCTCATCACGATGTCATCACTCACAACTGGTCCCCCCTTCGTAGGTGTTTCATCCTCAGTTTTAGTAGGTTAGTCCGACCACCGTAATGACTACTGAAGCCATAACGCAGGAAGAATCCGCAGAATAAAATCACCAAAATCACTGCTCCGAATCCGAGCAGGCCCAACCAATGTGCACGGAATACCGCCCCCATATCGTGCAGGTTGGTTTCGCCGCTACTTACAGCCGGTGCCTCAACTTCGCCGTTGCTATTGTAATGGGCTTGTGTCATGCCGTTGTCTTCGCCTTCAGAAAGCGAGAATGCCAGCCTATTCCAAGCATCAGGAGCGGCGGGCGCACCATCACCGTTTACCGAGTTACCAGCCAGCCAGAAGGTCACATCACCACCGCCTGAAGCCGGGGCGGTCCAAGTGATATGCCAAGTTCTATCATCGGTCTTAGCCCCGGCAGAAGTATGGGTGAGTGTGGTTGAATCATCTCCATTCTGCACTAAAGATTCGTAGCCTTCTTGCGCGCCAAGCGAGCCGTCAGAGACTAGGATGGAAAACCCGCCGGTATTGGAGTGGGTATCCATCTCAGGGCCGCCGATTAGTTGAATCATCAACTCGTAAGTGGTCCCCTCTGCCCAAAAATATGGCACACCATCAAGAATCAACGTGACGCTGTCATCTGGCGCAAACTCGTTATTGGAATGGCAGGTACATCCGCTGATGGCAACGTCAGTATCACCCTCTGCTTGGTTGCCGGTAATTCCAGATGACCTCGCATCTGAAGCACCCGCTAGCAGCAGCAGCACCAAGAGAGCCAACAACGGCTTAGACAACACCTTTCCTGAATGGGTCATGGACCAGCCTCACCTACGGTGAGTTGCCCACCTGAAATCCCTCCATAAACGTTCCCTGCCGGCCCGGTGGTCAAGGGTTCGCAGTGGGCCATTTCTGCCCGGGTCATCAATCATTCCGCGAACGTGTAAAAACATGACTTCTAACGCACTTCTTCGGCATCAGTATCAATAACAGCCCCCGCTTCGTGGGAAGCGGTGGGCAGATGGGAGAGCCAGCATGGAAGAATATCTACCATCTTACCGATGAGCAATTGACGCAGTTGGACGACGCCGAAACCGCAATGGAGAAAATGGATTTGTCAGAGGCGGAGCGGATTCTATTGGCGATGCTTGAGGAAAATGACGAATGCATCCCGGTGCTGACTAATCTTGGCCATATGTATGGAAAGTATCTCAGTGAGTTCGAAACTGCTGTGGAGTATTACGACCGGGTGCTAGTCCTCGAGCCGGATAATGCCTGGGCCCGTGATGCGCGTCGTCGTTACGCCCGGTATATTGACTGACCGAGAATCTATTGACCCCCCACAGATGTTGAGAGGTTGTGGCGGAAGGAGAACTGCTGGTCGTCGGTTTGGGTGGCTTGGGCTGCCGTTGGGCTCGGAGGGCCCATGCCCGCTCGGAAAGTTTAGTTGATTTGGTGCTGATTGATGCAGATGATTCTTCGTTGAATGATGCGAACCATGCCCACGCGCTTTCTCTTGGAGATGATTCAAGCGACGAGGGTTGTGCTTGCTTACCTGAATTGGCGGAAGGCAGGATGAGGAGCCTGATGCCTTTGACTGAGCGATTCTTAGAACCCGCCGAGTTGGTGTTGATTATGTGTGGACTTGGGGGTGGAGTTGGCTCGGGCGCAGCGGTTGAATTCGCTAGGCAGGCTGCGCAAGCCGGCTGCTTGGTCCTATCAGTTGCAGCGATGCCATTTGAAGCGCAGCCGGCGCGTCGTAAAATCGCTGAACACAGCCTTGCACGACTCCGAAACGTCAGCCATATTTGCGTAGAATTGTCATTGGATAGGCTAGCATGGCAGGCGAGGGAGCGTGGAGTTGATTGGTCACAAGGCGCGGCTTGGATTGAGGAACTTTCTGAGGGATTGATGCATACTTTGGCTAAAGTCGGGCTAATCAATCTAGATTTGATGGACCTTCGTGCAATCATTTCCAAGCAAGGCGGAGCAACCATGTTGGTTGGCGAAGGTCATTGCGACGAGGCTGAGCAATTGTTCGAAAGGGCTCGCTCTGCCCCGCTCGCCGCGATGGAAATTAGCGGGGCTAGCGGATGTCTATTACAGGTTGAGGGTGGACCTTACATGACCTTGAAACACGTTGAGAAGGTTGCTGATGCATTCACTCGTGGACTTTCTGATGATGCCCAAGTCATCATCGGAGCCCGAATCACGCCGGAACTTGGCACGAGAATGCGTGTGGTAGCTGTGGTGTCTGGGCTGCCGCGTGAGGTTCCTGTCGGATTGGTCTAATCATCACCGAGGTCAACGAGTTCAATCTCATCATCGTCAGCATCTTCATCCTCGGCCTCGCCATCAAGGTCATCCTCCTCAACCCCGGCGTCAAGGTCATCCTCGTCGTCTTCGCCATCATTTTGCCAATCTACGTCCGCACCCTGAATGCTTGAGGTCGAGTCGTCAATCACATCATCGGGGTCCTTCCATCCTGCTTCATCCCAATCATCTGAGTCGGAATCCGATTCGTCAACCTCTGACCTCTCCTCATCTTGGTCTTCATCATCTGCGTCTTCTTCATCTTCACTTAGGTCTTGTTCACCACTTGCAGTATCTGCAAATGATTCAAGTCGCCTGATGTGAAGCCAAACCAAAGTTGCAGCCGTTACAAAGTGGCCTAGTCCGATGGCGGCAGAAAGCGATGATTGCGAGCCAGTTGTTGAGATTGTGGTCGCGAGCATCGAGATAGTTGCGGCATAGCCAAAGCCGAACGATAAGCCCCAAAATAATGCATTGTCGCGTGTGAATAACACGCTTTCTTTCCGCACTCCCGTGCTCGAGATTGCCCAGATGGCACCAATGATTGTGATAATCATCAGAATCAATTCCTCAATTACTACGCTGATACTAAATCCGCCGGTGGAAAATCGTCGCCAAGTTGCGAGCAGATGGTAGGCGACGAGTAGTTGCAAAATCAATCCCCAAAGATAGGCGCGAGTTGATGCGCCGCGGATTTTTCCGACCTTTGCCCGGGTTTCTTTTGTGCGCCATAGCACTAATGCCTGCACTGCACCAACGACTACCAAATAGCCCAACGCAGCTATGATTTCTCCAAATCCCACGCCATCTTCGCGCATGCCCAAAATGATAATCCAAAACAATACTCCAGCAGCTACCATCACTATGGTAACGTGAGCAGTAGCACTAGTCTTGGTTCTCGCCTTTTTCTCGTCGGTCCGTTTTGATTCCGGAAGCCACGAATCCAAAGTCAGTCTCGTGCTGCTTGAAAATGAATAAGCCTGGCCAGCAGACCATAGCAAGAACATCCCACCCATTGCAATTGCGATTGAATTAACATGATTCTCAAGTGGTCCGTATAGTAGATACAAGATTGCAAGTGTTACTGGAATCGAAAGCAAAAGAGGGACCAACCAACAAGCGATCGTACCGAACACGGCCTTGCTCAGCATATCTCCTACGCCTGTGCTCGCCTCTTCTGCCTCGGGGAAGCGACTCCATTTTGCGATAATGGGGAAGCGTTGCAGGATGGCAGTTAGTGCATAACCGATTGTGAAGCCGATGAATGCAGCAAGGCCGATTGCTAGCCCACCATCAATAGACGATACAATATGTGCTGCAAGAGTAGCCATAATGAGTAGAAGCAAATGTGGTAAAGTCTTCGGCGAAAGCAGTGTGAAAATTAGGTCCGAGAGACGCGCAGGCTCCTGCAACTTTCTCAACTCCAGCAGATGGCGGTCAGAATCTATCGCGTCAGATAACTCCGAATCAGGCGAAACGGACTCATCTTTCGTCTCAACATCCTCCGCCGACTCATCCGCCATGATAATCGGACGCAGACACGGCTGTTAAGGTCAATGACTGTCGCCCCTTCGCCATGAGTCCAGCACTGAGCAAGGCGAAGCGTGTGAAGCGGCGGTGGTTGGGCTGTCATGTTTCTGCGAAACTTACGAAGCGCGATGAGGTTGAGGCTGCGATTGCAGAATGCGCGGTATCAGAAGGATGGCGACTTTTTGACTTCATTGCTCAGCCGGAACCGGCCCGGGCAATCATCCGGGTTCCATTGAGCGACCAAGCAGATTGGAGGGCGGCTTTGGAACAATCAGATTTGTTTGAGCCGGTGACAACCTCTGGGAAAATCCGCTTGGTCCGAGAGCGAATGGGAATCTCAGCCCCACGACGGCCACGCAGACGGTAAGGCTCAGAAGCGTTGGATTGGCGCTTTCATCGCACCCTTGATGAGGCGGCTTCCCCTCCCACCCTCATGGCAGGCGGAGGTCACGCACCAAGTGTATCCACCTGGGATCTAGCAATACTCGCGGGCTGCATCCTGCTAATCTCCACCGTGTTCATTGCGGTGTGGACTCAACCGGTGACCACCGAATTGGATGGGGCCAAAGAGGTGCTGGTCGTACACACCGGGTTGTCGGAAGCAACCATATCATTCAACGTCGGTAAAGCAGAACCCTGCCTCATTCCAAATGGTACTACGTGCGACGGTTTTGAGATAATTATCGTCAAGAGTGACGGAGGCGAATGGGATGGAGTAATCCCATCAGATGCAACGCGTGTGGATGTGTTATTGGACAAAGACGAGGAGACCGTCAGGATGACCTCGCCACTATCGCAAGGGGAATACCGAGTGATATTTGACGGGGATGGCGAATATTTCTTTGAGGCTGATATCAACAGATCGGTCCCTCACGAATACATCCCCGCCGTCTTCGGTGCCTTCCTAATTGTATGGGGGATGTGGCGAGGGAATCAAGAATCGGCCGGGTGAAGGGTGAGCCAGCGCAGACTCTCGGTTGAGTCAATGCAGTGAACCGCTCCCGATTGGTCACGTAGTAGTAGTTCGCCGGATTCTGTAAGCCCGATGATGGAGACTGGCATTGATGAGCCGTCCAACTCAAGTTCAATCGAAGAGTTTGTCAGCGGTTGCATCAATTGCCAAGCAACCGGTTTCCCCCAATCGCCAGCAATAGGGTTGAGAATTGATGGGGTCTCAAATCGGCTTGCAATAGACGCGTGCAGCATTAGTGAGAACTGCAATTGGTCCGGGCAATCTTCAGTTATCTCGCTGAGAGAAGAAATTGGCAATGAGGCCTGCTGAACCGCTTGCAAGTTTACTCCAATTCCAAGCGCAATAGTGGTCAAATCACCTTTGCTGCGAGATTCGCCTAAAATACCGGCGAATTTGCCGATTCCATCGGTGCTGGAAATCCATAAATCGTTGGGCCACTTGATGAAAACTCCCTTTTCAGTCAGGTGATTGGCCCATTTCCAACCGTGCGAGGGTAATGGCTGGCGAAGGGTGGCCGAAATAGTGTCGGCAACAGCGAGTGCAGCACCAATTTGTAACCTCGCAGACCCATGTTTTATAGATTCTATATCTATGCTCCACGACCCGAAAAACCCACCTTCTGGGCTCTCCCATACCCGGCCGTGTTGCCCGCGGCCCTTTTTCTGAGATTTTGCCGTTATCAGGGTCCCAACCGGATAGGCTGACTGAAGAATGAGGTCATTGGTAGAGTCCACTGCATCTAGGTGTTGAATCGCAACTCCTTCAAACGGCCGCCATACTACAGTCACCACCAGCCTTTCTTGACCTATTTGGCTGCTGTTCAACACTCTGCTCGCCCAGCCAGCACGAAGCCAACTGCAGCCCACTTCTCCGCCGGTCCTATTGTCAGAGTGTACAAGCAGAATGACCCCATGTGGATTGAGCAATTGAGGTGAGTTCATCAGAGCCCGAATCAGAGAGTCGTTGCAGCTAATTGTTTCATCTCGGCTTTTGGCATCAACCAATCCGGCTTCTTCCAATGGCCCCAATCTTTCGGCGCCAATTTCTAATTCTAGATAGGGTAAGTTCCAGCAAATCAAGTCCACAGGTCGCGCCGGTAGCCATTGTTTGTCCAATTCAATAGCAGGACCTCCTTCTCTTACTTTCAGTCGGTCCGAACAGGCGCAATTCTCGGCGTTGCCAATAGTTGCTGCGACCGCGAGCGGATTTACATCACATGCTTCAACCATCCAGCCTCTCATCGCTGCCGAGATTGAAATCGCTCCACTTCCACAGCCAATCTCAAGCAGCCTTCTTCCCTTGCCTGGCCCCAGGGTTCTAACGGCCTCATCTAGCAGTTCGCTGTCTTCTCTAGGAGGGTATACGGTAGGTGGTACTTGCAATTGAATTTCTGGCAGTCCGACACTTTTCCATAGGCAGGTGGACGCCGCCCCTGTGGCTAATTCCGCCTCTCTTTCCGAAGTCAAGAAAACACCCCTCCAGTGCACTGAATAGGCCTTCGGGGATGAGTTTGCCGCCGAAATGCGACACCTTTATGCCTTCAGGCTACAAGGGGAGGGCGTGACCGGACACCCCCGGTCCATGGTTGGAGGGCTCCTTGGCGGGGCGTTTGCTTCGCCGAAACACCTTTAAACACCCCCTCGGTCGGCGGAAGGCCCACATCCAGCCATGGGCCTGTAGCTTAGTCAGGTAGAGCATCCGGCTTTTAACCGGACGGCCGGGGGTTCAAATCCCCTCAGGCCCGCTCCTGACTGGCTTTGGGTCCTGCGGTTAGACGTGGGTTCGGGGGTTGCAAAGTGGTCGTTAAAAGTTCTACGAAAAAGCGGTTAATTGAGTTGGGAGTTCCCGAGGAACTCGCGCATAAGTTGGCGGACGATGCCAATATGGATGCTATTAAGCAAATGAGTGCTGCGGATGTTCGTAAGAAACTCAGTTTGGAATCCGATGGTGCTCAACTTGAGAGTGTCATGAAAATCATTCGCGAGCAAGGCACTCGTAAGCGCACTCGCTCGCGTAGAGTGACTATTTCTGCAAAGGCAATCGAGGATGATGATATTCCAACCGGTGAACACCGATTTAACGTGCTGAATCACCACCTCGTCCCGCATCATGAATTGGTGGATTCTGACGAGGAGGAGTCTTGCCTTGAGCCCTGGGGTTTGCTACAGGTTGAGGCAGATGGCTCGCTTCGGCTCGCCAAGGAATTACTACCTAAGATTCTCATTACTGACCCGGCAATCCAGATGCTAAAGGAGACTGCCGAACTTGACGACGACGAACTACCCGCCGGTTGGCTGACCAACCGTGTCGTCCGAGTTTTGAGGTATAGCCGTTCGGCAGGTACCAGCGAAGCATTCCGCTTGATTGTGGAGGGTAGTTGAATAGGTGATATCATGAAGGAAATTATTGACACATACTTTCGAGAGAAAAGCCTGGTTAACCACCAGTTGGCTTCCTACAACGACTGCATTCCGACTGCCGACAGCCAGTCAAGCCGCTTCGAGCAAATCCTTCGTAACATCCGAATCGGTACAGATGAGCTTATCGAGGACGACGAAGGTGGCATCATCAAACTCGACGTTTTGGACCATGAAATCTCGGTCCGAATGAAGAACATCAACCTTGGACCACCCACCATTCGCGAGGCCAACGGTTCAGAACACCCTTCCACGCCACTTGAGTGCCGACTACGCAAAATTACCTACATGTCTCCGGTTTACATGGATTTCACCATTCACCGCGACGACCTGCCCGCACCTGTAATAGAAGATCGCGTTCAGGTGGGTAACCTACCAATCATGGTGCGCAGTCGCCGCTGCAATCTACATCCCGCTCACATTGACCCTAACCGAACCCTCGCTCCTGAGCAGAGCGAAGAGGACCGTGAACACTACCTCCGCCTGCTTGAGGGCAAGGGAGAGGACCCGCACGACCCAGGGGGTTACTTCATCATCAACGGAACTGAGCGTGTACTCATTTCTATGGAGGACTTGGCACCGAATCGAGTTACTGTTGAGATGAACAAGCGTTATGCGCGTAAGACTGAAGTCGCCAAGATTTTCTCGCAAAAGGATGGTGTGCGCAAGCCGCTCACCGTTGAGAAGCGAAAGGACGGCTTGCTGATGGTTAAGATCAGTAGTGCTGGAACAACTGCAATTCCAGTCGTGTTGCTTATGCGCGCCCTTGGCATTGAGAATGACCAAGAAATATTCCAATCTATCGCTGGACCTACTGAGACCTTCAAGTATATCGTCGCCAACATCAACGATGTCAAGGATAACGATGAGTATCTAGTTGAGAATCACGATGAAGCGATGGGCTGGCTTGAGAAGAAATTCGCGGCCGGTCAGCAGAAAGAATACCGTGAGCAGCGCGTCCAAAACCTGCTGGATAAGGAATTACTTCCTCACCTCGGAAATCTTGAGGAGAACCGCAAGAAGAAGGCTATTTTCCTCGGCCGAATTGTTCGTCAAGTTCTCGAGATGGCGATTACCAACCGCGAGCCAAACGATAAGGACCACTACGCCAACAAGCGGGTTCGCCTCGCTGGCGACCTGATTGAGGACCTGTTCCGTGTATCTCTCCAACAGTTGGCTCGCGACCTCAAATACCAACTTGAGCGACACCACAACCGCAAGCGCGAACTCAAAATCACCTCGTGCCTGCGTCCAGATGTATTGACCTCCAAGGTCATGCACGCTTTGGCAACCGGCAATTGGGTCGGTGGCCGGTCCGGTGTCAGTCAATTGCTTGACCGCACCACCTTCATCTCCGCTCTCTCGCATATGCGTAGAGTCACAAGTCCGCTGGTCCGCAGCCAACCTCACTTCGAGGCTCGTGACCTTCACCCCACTCAATGGGGAAGACTTTGTCCCAATGAGACCCCGGAGGGGCAGAATTGTGGACTGGTGAAGAACGCCGCTCAGATGATTGACGTCTCGGAAGCGGTGTCAGAGGATGATGTCAAAGAATTGCTTGCAGAAGCAGATGTTGACCCACAGCCCGCAGGCTGGGCTGAGGGTGCACGAATCCACGTCAACGGTGATATCTTCGGTTTGCACATGAATCCGCACAAGTTGGTTGCGCACTTCAAGCGTCGTCGCCGAAGTGGCCGTATCCGACCTGAAGTTAGCATCAGGCACGACGCGCCTAACCGCGATATTTTCATCAATACCGACAAGGGACGAATTCTCCGTCCGCTATTGGTTTTGGATAGTGGCAGCCTTACCCTTACCGCTGAGCATCTTGAAAGGCTGCGCGCCCGCGAAATGAATTTCAGTGACCTCATCAACGAAGGTGTAGTAGAATGGATAGATGCAGAAGAGGAAGAAGACTTGCTCGTAGCACCTCGTCCCTTTGACCTGCCAACCTTGAGCCCACGCAACAAGCGTCCGATTAACCCGGCGAATGTAGAATGGGTGAATCTAGGTGAGGAAGGAATTTCTGCTGCGAAACTGAAGGTCAAGGTGATAATGCCTAATGGTACTGAAAAGACTGAAACTTTTAACGTGAACCTGAATTATTACCAAGAGGAACTAGACAAGTTGCGTCGTAAGGAGAAGAAGACCGGCGATGTTCTCATCTATTCACACGTAGAGATTGACCCGCAACTAATTCTCGGTGTTTGTGCTAGCCTTGTTCCATATCCAGAGCACAACTCAACTCCAAGAGTTACTGGTGGTACAGCGATGGTTAAGCAAAGCCTCGGTATTCCGAGTGCTAACAGTAGACTACGCCCCGATACTCGCCTACACACGCTGAATTACCCGCAGAATTCGATGGTGGGTACTCGATCTATGGAGGCGACTCGCTTCCTCAAGCGACCGGCTGGTCAGAACTTTGTGGTGGCTATTCTCAGCCACCACGGCTACAATATGCAGGACGCTATTGTCATGAACCGCGCCAGCGTAGAGCGAGCGCTTGGTCGATCAACATTCGTTCGTACTTACAATGCTGAGCGACGCCGTTACCCCGGTGGCCAAATCGAAGAAATTGAGATTCCCGGCACCGGTTTGGATGAAATCAAGGGTCTGAAAGCACCTGAAGCATATTCTCATCTTGAGGACGATGGCCTTCCAACCCCAGAGACAGAACTCTCAGCCAAGCCCAAAGATAGGGACCGGTGCCCCGGTGTTTTGGTCGGAAAGACCAGTCCGCCACGATTCCTTGAGGAGAGCCAAGGTGCCTTCCTACAAGCACAAGAGCGACGTGAGAGCAGCATGATGGTGCGTCATGGCGAGTCTGGCTTCGTTGACAACGTATTCATCACCGAAAGTTTGGACTCCGGGCGACTTGTTCGTATTACCCTACGTTCTAGCAAGATCCCTGAACTTGGTGACAAGTTTTCGAGCCGTCACGGTCAAAAGGGTGTGATTGGGCGACTTGTTGACCCCGAGGACATGCCTTTCACCGCAGATGGTGTAGTGCCTGACCTACTCATCAACCCACACGCGATTCCTAGTCGGATGACAGTTGCTCACATCCTTGAGATGATTGGCGGCAAGGTCGGTTGCATGGACGGTCGTTTGATTGACGGCACAGCTTTCAGTGGTGAGAAGGAGGAAAGCCTGCGCGAAGGTCTGCTACGAAACGGCTTTGCTCATACCGGTCGCGAGGAAATGATTAGCGGCGAGACCGGCGAGGCATTCCCCTCCGAGACTTTCGTCGGAGTCATTTACTATCAGAAACTCCATCACATGGTCAGTGGTAAGATTCACGCTCGCTCGCGAGGACGAGTGCAAATCCTAACCCGACAGCCAACCGAAGGTCGTGCCCGACAAGGTGGACTACGATTCGGTGAGATGGAGCGTGATTGCTTGATTGCGCACGGTGCGTCAATGGTCATCAAAGACCGACTATTAGACGAATCTGATGGCTGGGAACTCTTTGTTTGCGCCGAAAGCGGTCACATAGCATTCTGGGACTGGCGCAAACGTTGCTATGTCAGCCCGATTCATGGCGATAAGGCGGAGGTCTTCCCGGTGCAGACCTCGTATGCATTCAAACTACTCCTTGACGAAATGAAATCACTTGGAGTGGCAATGAGACTTGAACTGGAGGACCGAAGATGAGTAGAGACGTAGCAACAATTCCGAAGCGTATCGCTTCAATTAAGTTCAGTTTGATGGACCCCAATGAACTCCGAAAGATGTCTGCGGTAGAAGTCAAGACCGCTGATACCTACAAGGACGATGGACACTCCTACCGCCAAGGTCTGATGGACCAGCGCATGGGTGTTATTGAGCCCGGAGTGCGCTGTGAGACCTGCGGCAATAAGCACGATAAGTGCCCGAGTCACTTTGGCCACATTCAACTTGAACTGCCGGTTGTTCACATTGGATTCACCAAGTTAATCAAGACCGCACTTAAGTGCACTTGCAATACCTGTAGCCGAATCCTACTGCACGAGCGTGAAGGAACTCACCCGATTGATGCAGAGTTGAGTGAGCAGGATTACTACCGCAACCGAGTTACCGATGTCATTCAGAAGCACGGCGTCGGTTCTACCGAGTTCACCAAGACCATCAAGGAAATCGAGAAGATATGCTCGGGAGCAAAGCGAGCGGTTTGCATGCACTGCGGTGCTGAGCAAGGCAAGATTATCTTGGACAAGCCTACTACCTTCAAGGAGAAGAAGAAGGAGAAGGGCGAGCACAAACTCAACGCCCGCGATATCCGTGAGTGGCTGGAGCGAATTCCTGACGATGATTTGATTTTCATCGGCATGGATGGCAAGAGCAGCCGCCCGGAGTGGATTATCATGCGGGTATTGCCGGTGCCACCAATTACTGTTCGTCCTTCCATTACTTTGGACAGCGGTGACCGTTCTGAGGATGACTTGACTCACAAGTTGGTTGACGTTTTGCGAATTAACCAGCGCTTGCGTGAAAACCGTGACGCTGGCGCGCCGCAACTGATTGTTGAGGACCTTTGGGAACTTCTGCAATATCACATTACCACTTACTTTGACAACCAGACAGCTGGGATTCCACCGGCCCGACACCGTTCGGGTCGTCCACTGAAGACGCTGACTCAGCGACTGAAGGGTAAGGAAGGGCGATTCCGTTCAAATCTGAGCGGAAAGCGAGTGAATTTCTGCGCTCGAACTGTTATCAGCCCGGACCCAAATCTCGGTATCAACGAGGTTGGAGTTCCAATTCAATCCGCAAAGGAGTTGACTGTACCGATTCGTGTAACTGGCAGGAACCGTGAACAGTTGCGACAGATGATTTTGCGCGGTCCCGATACCCACCCCGGTGTGAACTACATCGTGCGTGGCGACAATTTCCGAGTCAGAATCACCGACCGAACCAAGTTCATGTGGGCTGGATTCCGCTGTCACAACCCCGACTGTAATTCCGGAGACGTTACCCGCGATGAGCCTTATACCGGTCTGCGACCAGACCTCAATGAGGTTCTTCCTGCACCAAATTTCCTGCCCGGGCTTGAGATTGTCGCTGAGACTGTCCGACTACCCGATGGGGATAAAATGGACCGATGGGTTGCTGATGAGGTAGCTACCATCTACAATTTATCTGGTGAAGATGATAGTGGTGACAACCTAGACTGGGGCGATGCACGAGCAATTATCCACCAACGCTGGGTTTGGGAGCGCGAGCACCCAGGCGAAGAATTCCCACCTGAATTGGTTGTACGATGTCCACACTGCGGCTCCCCAGAGATCGAAGAGGACGTCCGCACACGCGTAGAGGACCGGCTAGCAACAATTGATTTTGATGGCGACCCCAAGCCCGGTATGGTCGTGGAGCGCCATCTGATTGATGGCGATGTTGCCATTTTCAACCGACAGCCATCCCTGCATAGAATGTCAATGATGGTTCACGAAATTCGAGTGATGCCCGGCAAGACCTTCAGATTCAATTTGGCTGTCTGCACTCCGTATAACGCTGATTTTGACGGTGACGAGATGAATCTACACGTCATCCAATCCGAGGAAGCGCGCGCAGAAGCGAAGATTCTGATGCGGGTTCAGGAACACATCATCACACCCCGCTACGGCGGAGCAGTGATCGGTGGAATACACGACCACATTTCTGGTGCTTACCTACTTACCAACGGCAACCGATTCATCCCCAAGACGATTGCACTTGAGGTGCTCGGTAACATTGGCTGGACCGGAGAGTTGCCGAAGGCGCACGTAGTTGATGGCGTGGATGGATTCTACGGAACAGACTTGTTCAGCCTGATTGTACCCGGTGGCTTTTCACTGAATTACATGAGTCGTAGCCTAGATCAAGTTACGGTTAAAAACGGTCAAGTCAGCGGAACTATAGACAAGCGAGGCATTGGTGCTGAAGATGGAAGATTGCTTGATGCAGTCGTTCAGACTCATGGTCCCGATGAAGGCGCGAAGTTCATTGACCGCATGACCAAACTCACTATCGGTATTTGCACCTCAATGGGCTTCACAACCGGAATTGATGATGAGGACCTACCTGCAGATGCGATGAAGCGCATCAAGGATATCAACACGGATGCAAGTTCAGCAGTAGACATTGAACTTGAGAGATTCGGTGTTGACGGACGCAGATACGAGACTCGTCCGGGCCGAACACCCGCCGAGACTCTTGAGGAGAACATTCTACAGATTCTTGACCAATGTAAGGCAGAGGCCGGAAACGTCGCGAAAAAATTCCTCACCGATGATAACCCCGCTGTGATGATGGCTGTATCCGGAGCGCGTGGTTCAATGGATAACCTAGCGATGATGGCCGGTTCAATTGGCCAACCAAAGGTGCGTGGAAAGAGGTTGGAGCGTGGTTATGACAACCGTGTACTCTCTCACTTCCGTCGTGGTGCTAAGGGTGCCAAAGAGAAGGGCTTCGTCGCATCTTCATTCAAGCGCGGACTTGAGCCCACCGAGTTCTTCATGCTGTCAGTGTCTGGCCGCGAATCATTGGTTGATACCGCTGTTCGTACCAGCAAGTCTGGATATATGCAGCGTCGTCTGATTAACGCGATGGATGACCTGAAGGTTTGGGGTGACGGACAACATTCGGTGCGAAATACCGCAAACCGCATCATACAATTCACTTACGGTGAGGATGGTATTGATCCGTGCCGCTCGATGAAGGGAGAGCCGCTCAACGTCTCTGCTATTCTCGACGAAGTTCTAGGAGGTGGTGCATGATGGTAGTCAAGAGTGCAACAAAGAAGAAACTGATGGACATGGGAGTGCCAGAAGAATACGCTCACCAATTGGCTGACAACCGTAAGTGGGATGATGTCAAGGCTCTTTCCGCTGGCGAAATCGCGCAGATATGTGGCCTCGCCAGCGATGAGGCTACTGCGCTTTTCGATCGCCTTCAGACTCACGGCAAGCGCCCAACTTCCGCCGATGCTTCGGCGACCACAACAGTCGTGCGTCGCCGGGTCGCACGCAGTCGTGCCGCCAAGAAGCAACTCGCATTGGAAAGTTACGATTATGAAGACAAGATTATTCATTTGAATCGTGACACAGATTTTTCAAACCCGATTTTCCAATCTCTGCAAAATGCGATGGAAAGTGAGGGTTACAAATTCACAAATCGAATCATCAATGACCTAGTTGTGGGCGTTGAATCTCGTGGCAAGGATAAGTTGACCAAGCCACAGGCCAAGAAGATAGTAACTCAGGCGAATGAACAAATCATCCGGGCAAGTGTAGACCCATTCGAGGCTGTCGGTATCGTCACCGCTCAATCAATCGGTGAGCCCGGAACCCAGATGACCATGCGAACTTTCCACTATGCCGGTGTTGCGACAGTAAACGTCACCCAAGGTTTGCCTAGAATCATCGAAATCGTTGATTCTCGGAAGGTCCCTCAGACCCCGACGATGAATATCTATCTAGACGAACTCACCTCGAAGGGTAAGCCGTTGAACACCAATGAAGTGCTAGTGCAGAAGATGGCCGCTGCGCTTGAGACCACCACCACTCAGGATATCGCTGATATTGACGTGGAAGTCGCTCAGCGTTATATTGTGCTGAAACTCAACAATCGTCACCTGAAGCTCAAGAATATGACCGGTGCTGAGGTGCGTGATAAGTTGCAGCGCGCCATGCGCCTATTTATTCAGGCTGACAGAGATAACAAGCCGAAGGAACTTCGTATCATTCCCGGAGTGACCAAAGAAGATGACCTGAAAGACGTCGGAACTAATCCGCCAACCTACACCGATTTGCTCCAATTGGAGGAGAAGGTGAAGTTGCTCCGACTGAAAGGCGTGCCCGGCATCGAGAGAGCAAATGTTCAGAAGACTAAGGAAGGCGAGTTTTACATCTCAACAATCGGCAGCAATCTTGCAAAAATCTCACTATTTGACGGAATTGACCGTTCCCGCACCTACACCAATAACATCACGGAAATCCATCAGTTCCTCGGTATTGAAGCGGCTAGACAAGCTGTTATCAATGAACTTATACTCACTTTGGAAGGCGCACGATTGGATGTTGACGTTCGTCACCTGCTGATGGTAGCAGATGTGATGACAAGCGAAGGCGAAGTCCGTGCGATTGGGCGACACGGTGTGAGCGGCTCTAAGCACAGTATTCTCGCTCGCGCAGCATTCGAAGTCACCGTGAACCACCTGCTAAAGGCGGGTGTGATTGGAGAGCGCGACAACCTGACCGGAGTTGCTGAAAACATCATTGTCGGACAACCGATAGCATTGGGAACAGGCAGCGTTGAGTTGTTCTATGTCCCCAAAGGCGAATGATTTGCGATGAGAGCATTCGATAATGGAGGAAGAAAAAATGGATTTCGGAAAACAACTGAAGAATGCGATTTCATCGGGTAAGATGACCTTTGGACAACGACAGGCGATTGATTCCTGCGAGAGTGGGAAGGCCAAGTTGCTTATTTTCGCTGCAAATTGTCCTAGAGGATACATTGACAGCATTCTGTCAAGTCACCCAGATGTGCCTATGCATCAAACCGAGATGGTAAATCGAGAACTGGGAGCGGCTTGCGCCAAGCCCTTTGCAATCAGCACGATTTGCGTGCTTGACGAGGGCAGTAGCGAGTTGCTGACACTACAACCGAATGTTGAGTGAGTTGTAAATTGGCGCCTACGGCGCCTGTGCGCCCTGCTCAAAAATGAACCCCGTCACCATTGATTGCACGCATGCTTGAAGTCATGAGCGTCGGCTCGCGATGTCATGGAGACGCTGATTCGCGACCTTTTGGCACAATTAGGTGCCACATTGACCGCGCCTCCGCCACACAATCCCTGTCCCGGCCTCTCGATGTTAGGTGTGATAGAAAACCCCCCACGGACTCGCAGTGCCACACATTTATCGGCAGGGTGCCGGGTATGGCACGCGGAAGATGGCTGGGCACCTTTGGATCGGCATGAGTTGGAGAGATGGCTGGTTGACGCGGATGAGGGTCAACATTGGTTAATCTCTGAACGACGTTTGTCAATCGCCGGTAATTTACCTCAACGAGACGGCGTTGAGTATGATTTGTGGTCGCCGGAGCGGCTGTCTCAATGGCTGGGAGAGGCTGTGTTGAACGGCGACCTCTCAGCAACACTTCCATCTAACCTCCCACGCTCAATTCAAGAGCCGGTGGCACAAGGTGAAATCGAGGCCGAAGAAGTAGAGCGTAATCAACCTCAGCACCCTGATTCACTCCCCCAAAGCGGTCCGATTGCTTTGGCCCCAATACATTCTGTTGAAGACGTATTACAAGGGCTGAACATCGATGGGGGCGAGTCACGTCCTGTGCTAATTTCAGCGAGAATTTGGCAGGTGACTGGCATATTACGAGGCCCAGAAGATGCCGCCGAGCGGCAGTGGTGGAATATCTTAGACGACCCGATATGTGGCAGCATAGACCATTTGGGGACGGTGAATACGATGGATTTTGTTCCGTCATTGGAACGGATTGAACCTCGGAATTGGCCCAGTAAGGAATCTGTGATGCAAGCCCTTCCCGGGCTTTGTGAGGAGAGGAGACACTACACTGTGCACGAGGCGGCAGGGGCTAGTCAGGTTCGCGGAAGTCTGTTGCACTGGTGGCATTTGGACCCATCAAGTGCAGAATTGACCGCACGACTCACCCTTATTCCTGCTTGGCAGGTCCGAATTCCTAACCGAGGTTGGGTACTCGTTCATGGATTGAGCGGACAAGTTCTACCGATGCCGCAATAGTTCAGGTCAGAACTTCGTCTAATCGGTCAGTCTCAACCGCATTACGTAATTCCATCGCGATTCTTCGGCCGCTACTCATCGGCTTTCGCCACAATGCATTGCCATATGGGTGACCGACGTTGACGTGAACGTTGGTTCCACCACCCACTCTTGGAGCCACATCGTAAATCCAATACCCCATGTCCTTGTCAATGCAAGTCTGTAGGCAGAACGGTCCAATGATTCCGGGGTCATAATGCTCGCGACTTGCCTTGATGAATTTCTCACCGAGTTCAAATGCTTCCTCGAGTAGGCTTTCTCTAATGGTGGCTGTATTGTGGCCGACCACAGTCATCTCAGGAATCTGCTGATGTGCAGGCAGAGTCATTTGCTGAGGTGCTGGTAGCCTGACATGACCGTCAAGACTTGATTCAAATCGCCAATCAACTCCAAGCAATTCTAAGCCAGTACCTTCTTCCTCAAGAGGTGAATAAAAGAAATTGAGATTGAATACAGGGCCGATAACATAGCGTTCAATTCGCGCTCCAGCTAGACTTTCTTCCTCAATGACGCCTTGTTTGAGCAGGCCCTGAGATTTCTCAACATATTCTTGATGGGATGAACAGGTGAAGAAGCCGCGCTCAAGTTTCTTCTCTGCATGATGGAGTTTTACAATCACTAAACAATCAATATCCTCTGGGTTTGCGATTCCCTCCGGATAAGGCATCCCTGCCTTATCAAGAATCCAATAATAATCCCGATCCTCAGTCCGCTCCTCCATTCGTAGCATATTCCTACTGCCGAACATTGGTACACGGAAATCATTCTCAATCGCATCCATAGAGCAGTAGGAAGTAAATGAGCGGTTTGGGATATAGACCACATTCCGGTCCCGCATTTCTTGTTGGAAATCATTGCCTAATACCGCATCAAATCTGTCGAGAACAATCGCCTTGTCCACCATTCCTCTCGTCACCCTGCCGCTGTTATTACGCCTAGTCCGAAAGTACTCGGAGTAGGTTCGCTCACGCCCTTTTTGGCAATATGCAACGGTGGGAAATCCTTCTTCAATCGCACCGTCACAAATGTCCAACGCACTATGACTTGCGGTCATGCCAATGCGCAACTTCAGCCGGTCATATTCTTCGAGGATGGTTTGGATTTCAGCATTATCAATCATCATCATCACTCGCCGCGCTGAAGGGCCATCAATTCATCCGTGGATAGGGTCTCTCCTGCCATCAGTTTGCCCATCAGGTCTTGAACCTCAACTCTGGGTTCAGATTTTCTTCCCCTGTCTCCAATGCCCTTCTCGCGGTTTCGCTTTGCCCGCAAGATGTCCTGAATTGAGTGCAGGCATCGCAGACTAACGATGTAGTTCTGGTGAGATTGGTCAGCGGATTTCTTTGAGCGACGGACCTTGGTCTGAGCAGCGTCTGCCTTCTCGCGCAAACGGTCAACCTCAGATGAGAGTTCAATCATCAAGTCGTGGGCTTGTTGAGCAAGTTCGACGGCGACCGTAACCACTTGATGGGCCGCCTCCTGTTCGTCAATTGCTGCCTTCAATTCGGCGCGAGCGGTCTTGAGTTCCAAGTTGCTGTCTTCTATGGCAGCCATATCATTGAGAGTTCGCTTGATTTTCTTCATCTCAGCCATGACTTTGGTTTCGTTTTTACCGGTGTGAAGGCCACGCTCAAAATCCGTCTCAAGTCCGTCAAGTCGGCGCTTTAGAGCGGCTGGGCTATTCTTTTGCCGCTCCCTTCGGTCGCGGGGACTTTCATTGGAATAATCAGCACCACCCTCACCCTGTTGTTGGGCCAGGAGATTTTTGCAATCGCGAACTTTATTGTTGCAATCGGCACGAATACGCTTTGCGTCTCGAACTTTTCCGTTCTCGGCATCGCGAATTACTTTCTGACGTTGAACCTCACTTATCAAATCACGAACTTGGCCATTGAAGCCGTTTCGTGTGCCGAGATGAGTCCGAGTTTCCCCGTTCCACACATCTCTTTCCTCACGACTTTCGGTTGCCCTTGCATCGGCGACTTTCCGCAATTCGGGGAGGGTGCCTACAAACTCTATCATGATTCTCACTACCCATGTGGACCTATGCCGCACATATTACAGCCGCCCGACCGAGCAACCCCATTTAATCACTCTCATCGGGGAGCGGTGACCCGTCTCCGTCCTGAGAATGTTGCTGTATTGTTGCGGTTGGTGAACTACATGACGAGATAACGATTAAGCCTGATGCCTATAGTGCATATCCGAGTAAGATGTTCATAGATGGAATGCCCGGAATGAATCGAGTGATGCAGAATGATGCTGCGGCCCCGTACCTCACCCTAATTACAGGGCCGCCGGGGTCAATGAAATCCACCTTTGGATTGAGCCTAATCGCCAACCATCTACGACATTCAGGCGGCTTCGGCCTCTACTGTACAGTTGAGGAGACGGTGGACAGTTTGCTACGCTCTGCCCACTCCATGGGGCTTGACCTGCCGCCGAATTTGCAGATTACCGATTTCACCGAATTGCGCAAGGAGAATGATTCAATGGACTACCTGAAATTCACCACTAGAATGATTCAGCATTTCAAACAGGAGCGCGGCGCGGCGTTCGATTGCTTCGTGCTAGATTCTCTCGGAGCGATTTACAGCCTGACTACGGTTGATGCAGAGATGCGCAAACGGATGTTTTCTTTCTTTGATTTCCTGCGCAGCCAGAATCTCTACACCTTCGTGGTCACCGAACGCCAAGCCGGTGAATACGCCGAGTTAGAAGGCAACGAGGGCTTCCTCGCAGATAGTATCATCAATCTCGGATTAGACCGAAGAAATGGCAAGATTGTGCGCACGATGCAAATAGAAAAAATGCGTCACGTGCGCCACTCTATGGAAAAACAAGCGATGGATGCCACCACCGGTGGAGTAACTTTACTCGGCCCACTATTTGACTGATTATCTAGATGGCAGCATCTCGGCCAATCGCTCAGAAATTTGACTTATTGACTGGCGCAACGCGCCAAGATTAACCTCACTTCCAGCGCCAACCAACAGAAAATGCGACTCGTTAATTTTCCGTGAAGTGATGGTTGCCTTCTCGGCGAGTACTGTAATAACCTCATGCTTTCCACTACCAATCTTTTCTGCCCGCTCCATCAAACCCATCCACATTGCGCCGTGGTCATCGGCTTGGCCGTGCGACCAAGACTCCACTGACATTCCGTCAGGACCGATGAGGGCTGCCCAATGTACACCGTGTAACAGTTTCAAATCCCCTACCAAACGACTGCGCATGATGGGTGAAGACCAATTCGGGCCTAAAAAGTATGGCCGTCTCACTCAGGAATCGGACCTCGCAACAGCAGACCATCCGATTGCTGGTAGTATCCCGGTATGCGCCCATGTACGTTCAATCCTCTGCGCTGATACATATTGAGAGCCAAATCATTCTCCTCTCTGACTTCAAGTTGAATATCTGAAATGCCACCTTTAGCAGCAATCGAGGTGAATAGGTCCCATCCATCTCCACCTTTGCCATCACCTCTGAGTTCACCTGAGACCACGAAGGCGAGCACTCTCGCCGTTGAATCCGATATGCGCATAGACCAGAGTAGGCCTCCGATTTTCCCGCTGCGTTCATTGATTAGCAGTAAATTCCCCCAATTCTTTGCGAGCGGTAACATTCGTAGTTTTTCTTCGCGATAATTCTCGCCAGTTGAATCCATAATAAGCCGTTGAATGACGAGAAATTGTTCATCGTCAAGGCCGTCGGCTGAGGCCGAATTCCAGACCCATTCTTGTCGTGGCACAACACCTCATCAAGGCGGTCACAGATGGGTCTTTCGTTCAACGAGGTTTGTCCCTATCTTGCGGTGAGACCGAGCGAGGTTTGCCGCGCGCGGCTCCAATCCTACGCTTGCGTGGTTTGACTACTTCACGCTCCTCAACTTGCTTTTCTTCACTTCCGCCCGAAATATCCGTGAGGTTGCCGCTGGCGAGCAACGCGCCGAGGTCTTCTATTGACAGAGTGTCACCAGCGGATGCGCGTTGTTTGACTTCGGATAAACGCACCCGACGACGGCCCGATTTTTCTTCCTTGATTCGGACCCGCAAGAAGGCATCTAATCGGCCAACCTCACGACGCATCTTTCGCATCTCGGAGCGTTGGCTCTTGATGGATTCCAACATCGTGGAGATGCTGTCGTTGAGTCGTCTAATCTCCTTGTGGTCAGCCTTCATTTCGCTGGAGCCAACTAATTCGGCTGCGGAGTCATCAACGACTTTCTTCTTCTTCTCGGCGAGTTTGTCTAAATTTTTCAGACTCTCCTCCTGCGCGCGAATGGAATCAATGTAGGACATGTGCTTCTCGTGACTCATTTGCTTTACAGCGTGCATCGCTTGCAACTCAAAGAAAAACGAGAATAGGCGAATCTCAAATTTCTGATTTGGCATCCTTGCCAAGTCATTTTGATGGGTGGTAAGGCGGTTCAGCGTTTGTTCAAGCCGCTGTTCGATGACTTCAATGGGTGGTGGAACATTTCTGTTGATTTCATCTCGCTCCTCGCGCAATTTTCTACCATTATCCCTGAACGAGCGGAATTTATTGAGCAACTGCTGTCTTTCCTTGCTCATCCCGCGCGATTGCTGAACAATTCCCCGCATGGATTGCACCAAAGTGATGGTAGAAGCACGCTCGTTCTTCAACGACTCATGTTCCTGTTCAAGCGCCCGCATCGAGGCTTTCAGGTCACCTACTCGCTCCTCTATTTCATGAGTCGCGAGGTCAAATAGGTCGTCAAAGAGGCCGGATTTTGGCTTGCGCGACTTTGCCTTCGCCTTTTTCTCATCACCGCTCATTTTCCACCCTCCTTCATCTCTGGTTTCGGGGGCTCAGCCGAGCGACGCTTCACCGTACATGCGCCTCCTTTCCTAACATGAGTTGCTTCGGCGAGCAGGTCTGGGTAGCCAGACCCAAGGTCGCCGAATCCGTCTTTCAACCTCTTTTCCCAGTAGGTAATCGCGCTCTCAGATTGACCAGAAAGAGAACGAGCACGCTCCATTTGGCGCACAGCGTCACGCATATCTTCGCGTTTCAAGATGTATTCTTCGTGAATCGGACTATTTTTTTCGACATACTCAATCATCCGCTCGTGAGCCTTGTCCGCAGCTCGGAATAATTTCTGCATCCGCTTCCGAGCATCAATGTAACCGGCAACCTCTGGATTTGCTTGGCGGCGAGCCTGCAGCCACTCATCATTAGAGGTGAGAATCGCTTTCCTCTCTACGAGCAATTTTCGCTCATCTAACAACGAAAGTGCACCGATCTCTATTCTATCCTCAATTTGTGCCAACTTCTCCTCTAACTTCTCCTTCGCCCACGACGGGTCAAGGGATTTCATTCCGCCAGATTCGGCAAGTTCCTCGCGCAGTGCTGTGGTTTCTTTCAGCAAGGCGCGAGCCTCCTTTCGTGACTCATCGCGTTTCTCCTTCAGTTCTGCGACCTTATTGGTGGTTGAATCGCGGGCTAGCCGGAGTTTCTCAACATCGGGAGACAGAATGTCGGCCGCATCCTTATTCTTCCGTTCAATCTCTGGAATAATCTCAGCAAGACTCCGTCTCCGGACAAGAATTGCCTCGGCCAAGGCCTCGGGCGTGACGGCGAGAAGTGCTTCTAAGTCCATGCGAACGGCCTCCGGAACTTGCTGAAGCGGATAAAGGTTCAGCGCCTCGCCTGCGCGCACGAGGAAAGTGCCTTCAACCCCCTTGCCGCCCGCCGTAGCATGACCGCGAGGTTTCCCTCGGGCTTATTCACCGTCGCGATTCTGTTGTTTTCGGTGTTTATCCCCCTAGTATCCGCATCCGGAGGAGGGCTGTTACTGACCGCTTCAAGCCTGATTGTAGAGGGTGACCAAGAGGTTGGAGTAGGATTCGTGAATGCAAGTATAGAGGTCACTTCTATGGGCCAATTTTCCAATGGTTCTCTTGAGATGAAATTAGAAACAATATCTGGAACCCCAATAGCATCCGAGAATCGGAGTATATCGCTTGCAATTGACGAGTTGAGAACCGAGGAATTCAACATCACAGATGTACCAATCGGGCAACATCTACTCACCTTGCGGCTTTGGGGGGATGTGGGTAACCCGGATTCTGAGAATTTGACCGAGGTCACACGTCTAATCACCCGATTAGCACCGGCGTCTATCGTGGTTTCATCGCCTTCATCTTGGACTTTGACCGCAATTGACGCCAGCAGTGGAAATGCTAGTGGCAATCAGACCATCCGCGACGGAGATTTGTTGCAATTGCAGGCGAGCATCTCTAACGAAGGAGAGGTGAATTGGAGCGGATTAGTGCTGGTATGGCACACTCCGGGCCAAGGACAAGCGGTTCAGTTGCTGAATAATAGTATCAGTATTGCCGGCGGTTCATCCACATTGGTTGACCACACTTTTGGTCCGCTATCCGAAGGAATCCATCAGTTACAGGTCATCATACCTAATTCAGGTGACGGGGATAGCAGCGATGATTCAGCGGCGACTTCATTTTCGGTCGGCCCACCTCCACTTCCGCGTCTGATATTGAGCGCGGTAGCGGATGTAAGCGACCCCGCGCTCGGAGATGAGGTAATTTGGAGTCTTAATATCAGTAATAGTGGAGAGGCAGATTGGTCGGGGACAGTTGCCTGTCAGCATCCTAACGGCAATGAGGTATCCAATCAATCGGTGATGATTCCAGCAGGCGCAAATTGGAATAGCTCGGTGACAATCAATGTACAGCCGGGACCATTCTCCTGCTCTGTCACTGGTTCGGGGCGAATCCACAATGATTCACTCACCAGTTTTTCGAATGATTATGATATGGCTGCCGGACACTTAGTGCCCGCTTCAAGCAGCGGATTAGCCGCCCATGGCGGCCCATTCCACGTCGGAGATGAAGTTCCTCTCTCAGTATTAGTTCACAATGAGGGGGACTTGAGCGGCAGCGGAGAATTACAAGTTCGCGAAGCGGCACAAGGAGGCAGTTTTGGGCCGTGGCTTTCGGGAACAGCGCTAACATTTGCGGTGGGTTCGTCGCGCGAACTTGGGCACCCTCTAGCAGCTCAAAACTCAGGAAATCGCACGTTAGATTGGAGGGTTGTAAGCGATGATAGCCTGATTGACGAGAATCTTTCAGGCACATTTTCACTTTCGATAATCCCATCACAGACTTTGGACGTCACCCTGACAATCGGCACCTGGACTTTGGCTGACGGCCTATCTGTGCAGGTGGAATCAAGCCTTAGTTCCGGGCGATCCCGAATGGTGACTTTGGAGGTAGGAACAACCGATTCGGCGGGTGATAACGCGCAGATTTCCACCGTTATTTTACTCGCTCCCGGCATGCGTTCATTTGCATTTGACTTGGGCCAGCCATCGTCAGCCCATACCGCTTGGGTACGAGCAATTCCAATTGGCTGGACTGCGGCAGGAGATGGCTCCGATAGTGATGCTTTGATCCGACCAGAAGCCATAGCAGCAACCACAATCGGTGCACCAGTGCCTAGTTCTCCAACAGTCGGGGATAGGGTGCAGATTCAATATGTGCTGCGCAACGATGGCAATGCAGCGACACTTCCGGGAACAGTCTCACTAATTGATGTCAGGACCAATGAGGTAATTTGGAGTGATACCGCACCTGTGGTAGGTGCCGGAGAGGAGGAAGATGGCACAATCGTGCTCGAGGATTGGCCGGCAGGTACAGTAGTAGATATCAGGCTTGAGTGGGATACGCAAACCACTAGCGCCTCTATCTTCGCCTCATTCACCTCCAGTGGACCCGATGATAGCACCGGCGGCCTTGCATTTGATTGGACTAGCCTAGTCTATGGATTGCTGGTTGGGCTTGTTTTGGGGCTGGTTGCTCGCACCGCGATGCGAGCGAGAGCAGGTATTCCACTGGTTGGAAGCAGTGGAATGGCAGGCAGACCTAGCCAGAGGGATGACGGCGACAAGATAGAGGTCGCTTGCCCAGCCTGTGATCAGCGTCTGCGCGTCCCATCAGATTACACTGGTTCTGCCCGATGCCCAGCTTGCACGATTACCTTCCCAGTAGTTGGCCAACGGCCAGATGATGCAGATGATTCCCTCTCTGACGAGGGTTCCGAGGGGGTTGGGATTCCTGATGAGACTATAGACAAGGGTGGCGAGTCAGTTCTTACTGACTCAGGCGATTCAATAGGCATTCCTAAGCCGGTGACGGCAGAAGATTCGGAGGAGAAGCCACCTTCAAAGACTCGCGAAAAATCTGAACCAGCACCGGTAATCAGCAGGTCCGAGGATAAGACAGCAACCTCAGATTCCGATGTTATTCGGTGCCCGGATTGCTCGCAGAAATTGAAAGTTCCGTACGACCGTAGGCCAGTCAAGGCGCGTTGCCCTGCATGTAAGTGCGAGTTCCGCGCTCTCGCGGAATGATTGAGCATTGAGCATCTTCATCAACTCCCCATGATAGGGAGGGCCGAAGACGAGGTGGTTTGATGGACGAGCCGATAAAGGAGTTCGAGGAGATGTATCTCAAAACTCTCTACGAATTCTTCACCGCCAACCCCGATGACCCGGTACGAACCAACGCCCTATCAGAAGCGATGGGAGTTAGTGCTGCCTCAGCTTCTGAGATGGTCAAGCGTCTAGCGAAGAAGGGTTTGCTTATCCATGAGCCATACAAGGGTGCGCGCCTCAGCGAGGAGGGATTTGAGGCTGCAGCCAGAATCAAGCGTCGTGAGGGTCTGATGGAAGTTTTCCTAGTGCGCATGATAGGATATACTGGCGATGTGAAGGCTGCTGCATGTCGCCTTGAACACGCGCTTACCGACGACCTTGAAGCGGCGATGGACCGCTTATTGGGCTACCCCGAACACACCCCTGAAGGCGAGCAGATTCCACAGGTTACCCGACTGATAGAACCGATTTCCCCAACCATGTTAGTGCCATTACGAGCGTTGCCTGAGGGGATGGATGGCAGCATTGAATTAATGGTGCTCGAAGGTGCAGATGTACGAACTCTCGAGCAACTTGGAATTGTAACTGGAACTCGTGTTCGTTCCACCGGAGATGGATACCAATTTGACGGTTTACGGCTAAATGTATCAAAGCAACTGGCGAGCCGGATTTTGGTTCGTACTCTTTGATACCGCCTTTGACTGCTCCCCGTTCGGTTCAAATGGAGGATTGGGGTCGCGCCGGCCATGGCGGCTACTGATGGCGAGGCTTTGGGTGAGGCCAAGGAGTTGCGTGACGAACTCACTAGCATGGAAGCCAGACTATCCAGGCTTCGTGATGTTCGTAATCAGCATAACGACGCCGGCAAACGCGCCTCAGAAGCGCGTAACGCCGTCCAAAAGGAATACAAGCGGCTGCGCGAAGAAATTGATGTAGAATTATCCAAGAACAAGGAAATCCGTAAGATTGCCAAGACTCATCAAAACCGTCGCGATTCCATTCAACAACAGGTTCGCGACCTGATTGAGCAAATCAAGGGCAGCAGAAAGGATGGCAAGAAAAGCAAATCATTCGTTATTCAACTAAGTGAGACTGAGGCTAAATTGGAGCAATTGGAGAGAACCTTAGAAACCGTTGCGATGAAAATAGAAAAGGAGAATAAAATTGTCAAACAGGTGAGGGAACTTTCCAACAAAAAGAAGGAACTTGAGCCGCTGGTTGAGGAAGATAGCCGTATCAAAATAGATCTTGACAACATTGAGGGGTCAATTCAGGAATTGAAAGCACAAGGAGATGTTGAGCATAAGGCGATGGTTGCGGCTCATGAGCAGGCCGATAAATTGTGGGAAGAAATCAAACCGATGTTTGAGGAGAGGGATTTCAAAAAGTCGGAAGGAGATCGCCTTCACAATGAATTCCTTGAGTGCCGAGAACAGGCTGATGGTGTTCACCAGCAAATCGTAGAGTTGCTTAATCAAGTCAATGAGATTCGTGACAAACTCAAGCAGGAACGACTCGAGGCGAAGGCGTGGATTGATGAGCACAATGAGGCGGTACGCAAGGCCTTGACCACCCCTGACCAAGACGAGAATCTGGCTAGCCGCATGGCTGAAACTCTGATTGCTGGCGATTCGCTGTCAATCGGTGGCATTGATTCGTCCGAGTCCTCAGAAGCTGACCAGAAGCCTCTGCGCAAGAGTCGTTCTACGAAGAAGACTACCATGCGTCGTATCGGTGCGGCCCGCGGCGGTCGTGGCAAGCGCGCGAATGAGTGAGTTTCTTACCAGCCACGTTCTTCCATCCGGACCTCAAGTTTGTCAATTTCAAGACCATCCATAGGCCGCCCAGCCATCATCGCGCTCGCTTCTGCGACCTTTGCTGCATCTTTGAAATGATGAGTTGCCAACACGATTGCATCGGCGGTGGTCGTTGGCTGTTCTGATTTGAAAATTCCAGACCCGACAAAAACTCCGTCCATGCCAGTGCTCATCAACAAAGCCGCATCGGCAGGGGTGGCGATTCCGCCTGCGGAGAAAGTGACTACAGGCAGTCTACTGATTTCCTTGATTTCACCCATAATTTCTACGATGTCGTCGTGGCAAGCATCCATGCTGCCAAACGGAGTATTTTGCACGACTAAATTGTGTTCAGATTTTGCCTCAATTCTTCTGAATCCATCAGAAATGGTTCGAGCGATGACTTCGAACTCCGCTTCATTCGCTCGCTGAAGCAATTCAATTTCGGCCGCTACTAATCGTGCGTGTTGAATTGCGCTGACCACATTACCAGTCCCCGCCTCACCCTTCGTGCGTATCATCGCAGCACCTTCCATGATGCGACGGCACGCCTCTCCTAAACTGATACAGCCGCAGACAAAAGGAATAGTAAATTCATTCTTGGCGATGTGGTAAAACGGGTCGGCGGGGGTGAGAACCTCGCTCTCATCTACCATATCCACCCCTAATTCTTCCAACACTCTCGCTTCCTCAGCGTGACCAATCCTTGCCTTTGCCATCACCGGAATGCTCGAGGTCTCTATGATGGCGTTAATCAGGTCGGGATGACTCATCCTTGCGACTCCACCATCCGCCCGGATATCCGCCGGGACTCTTTCCAAAGCCATCACTGCGGTTGCACCAGCATCTTCAGCGATATGTGCTTGTTCAGCAGTGACGACGTCCATGATGACGCCCCCTTCCTGCATCTTAGCAAAACCTCGCTTGAGTAACTCGGTGCCCTTGCGCATTTGGGTAAGATCAATTCCCATAGTAATCACTCCCCTGACAGTCGTTCTACACATGAACCTTCGCGGGAGCCTACGAGGGACGTTAAATCACAATAAAAGTGGATTCAGTCATCTGCGAGGACCGGAGAGTCGCCTTCGGCGAGGGGTAGGGTTATTGACTCCACCTCATTTTTCTCAATCCATTCTTCTTCTTCGTCCGGAACATCGGTATCCGCTACGATAGCATCAACAGGACATTCGGCGATGCACGCACCGCAGTCTATACACTCGTCCGGGTCAATGACCAGATATGTTTCAGCCTCTTTGAAGGCCTCAACCGGACAAACGGCTACGCACTCCTGATACTTCTTGCCAACACAGGCACTCATCACAACGTGGGTCATATTCTCCCTCCGAGCGTTATGTGGAACTTGCGCTGTAATATCAATCTATGTGCATGCGGGCGTGAATGAAAATCAAACTATGAGTGTTCTCACTTCACCACAGGGTCGCTTGGCAACCCATTCCTGCCGGCGATGCGCGCACATTCTTCTAGTGTTTGAATAGCAATCTCCAAAGGTTTCTGTCCCGGGTAAACTTCTAACTTTATTCGGCCTTTTACAACTTCGGTTCCTACCGCCTCTGCTAGTCGGATTTCACCCTTGACAAGGCTGGGCAAATCCAAGCGGAGATGGAGCGCATTATCATCATCTATACGGGAGGATAATCCGGAGTCCTCTGTAAGTGAATTGAGTAAATTTTCACCAAGATTTGCGATTGAAGTCAACGCTGCTTTCTTCCGCTTTACCGAGGCGCGAATCATCAAAATACGCGCGCCGTGATAGGAACGAGTCATCTCGGTTGTTATCTCTGCGTCATCTCCAGCCAACCACGAAAGTGCATCCTCAATGACTTGGCCGCTTGCATGCGCGCTTCTTCGCGCGCTCCATGAGATATTGTGAACCCCCATTGCCCTCACCCGACCCCTGTTGCCGTTCGCCTATCAATCGGTCGTTCATTACCAATCCCGATTTGCTATCATCTGGGATTAGTATTAGCGATTATCGATTAGCGATATTTAGATTTCAGATTCAGTTGAGCCCTTTCAGGGCTGATGGGGGCGTTCATATACTGGGGGTAGGTCGCCGGGTCGCTTACGGGGTAGCCCTCGCAACCACAGGTGTTCAAAATGGCCATTAAAGGTGCGTCAGCACGTGCAGCAGCTCGAAAGCAGAAGGACAAGTGGAAGACAAAGCGGTGGTACAAGATACGGGCACCTCGCCAGCCGTGGCATTTCAAGCAAATTGGCGAGACCATCGCTGAAGAAGACGAATTGCTGATTGGGCGCATGTATGAGATTACTCAGCAGGAAGTTGACGGTAACTTCAGCAAGATGAATGTGAAACTCAAATTCCGCGTCACCGAGATTGTCGGACAAGACGCGATTACTGAATTCGCCGGCCACGAGGTTTTGAAGGACCATGTCCGCAGACAGATTCGTCGGTACCGCGGTAAGGTTGACGATGTGATTGATGCTGTAACCGATGACGGCTATTACATCAGAATAAAACCGCTATTGATTACTCAGCAACGCTGCAAGACCAGTAAAAAGCAGGCAATCCGGGCCTCTGTCAAGCAATTGATTCTACAGACGGCGGCCAGTTCAACTTGGATGCAAGTGCAACAGAAGATTTTGGACGGCAGCATGGAGGAAGAAATTCTCGGCGTCGCCCGTAAGATAGTATCAATCCGTGAAGTCATTCTACGCAGGAGCCAATTGGTCCAAACCGGCGTTATCGACGACGACGGACCAACTCTTGAGGAAATTTATGAAGATGAGCATCGGGTGACCGCAGCAAAGGAAGCAGCGATTGCGGCAGCGATGGCCGGTGAAGATACCGACGAATCCGAAGATTCTGAAGATTCGGATGGCGAGGAAGTGGCAGATGGCGAGGAAGTTGTTGAGGCAGAGGAAGTGGCAGAGGAGGCGAGCGAGGATGAATCCGACGACTCCGCAGACTCCGCAGATTCCGACGAAGACCTCTCATCACTAACCGTAGTCGCACTCAAGGACCGATTGAAGGAAGCAGGATTGCCGGTATCTGGCAAGAAGGCTGACCTAATCGCCCGCCTTTCCGAGTAATCCCTGTAATCCGCGTAATCCGTGTATTCCGCGAGTAGTCGTGAGAGAACAGGGAGTGGGGCATCGTCCCTTTCAAGCGACATCACTTTGAGTAAGAGCGGCTGGAGGTTTGACAATGGCTCGGATCTCGGTGTTGTGTGGAACCGGCATGACCGAATTGGCAGTCAGTGCAGAAGGGGCGGATACCGACACCTTCCGTTCTGAAACTCCATGGGGGGATGTACCGTGCGCCGTGGTGGATTTTTCAGGTCATCAATTCCTCTTCATTTATCGCCATCACAGCCCGGATGGTTCAGTAACCCCTCCACATTCTGTAGAGCATCGCGCGAATGTGTGGGCTGCGATGGCTTTCTCACCTGATGCGGTGGTAAGCGTGTGGTGCGTAGGCAGCATGGACAGCGGATTTCAACCGGGGATTGTCGGGGTTGCCGACGATGTTCTAGACATCAGTGGCACGGTTTGGACTTTCCACGACGATGTTGCCGTGCATGTCAATCGGACTGAACCGTTTGACCGAACCTTATCCGCGATAGCAGCTTCAGTCTTGTCACAAGCACAACCGGATGCTGGAGAAAGTGCGATGGCTCAAGTGGTGGCGCAAACTAGCGGGCCACAATTTGAATCTCGCGCAGATGTTGAAGCCTACCATAGAATGGGTGCTACTTGTGCTAACATGACCATCGGAGGCGAGTCCCGGCTGATGTCAGAGAAAGATTGCCGCCACGTCGGCCTTATCCTATCCTCAAATTGGGCGGCCGGCAAAGACCCAGCCGACCCGAATGCGCCGGTTGACCATCATTCAGTAGAGGCATTAGCAGCGGATATGCGCGACCTTGTATGGCAGGCGATGCAAGCGATTGCATCCTCAATATGAGCAAATCTTCCCCTCGGATGATTCATTGTCCGAGTTCGCCACCTTGTGCCATGACAGCAGATGATGGCAGCGCAAACTCTGGCTCAGACTCACGCGCAGTTGACGTGGATGAATGGATGGCGCACCCCGCACAAGCGGGGATTGACGCATTTTCGGGTCCAAATGGGTCATTTGAGACCATGATGGCGAGAGTAGCGAGATTCCACCACAAGCATGACTTCGCAAATCCCGAAAATAATGGCCACGACATGGGTTACCGCCTCACCTTGATGCTTGAGGAATTGGGCGAGTTGGCTGCCGCTATTACCAAAGCGAAACCGGCGGAGGAGGCTGCCGAGGAATTGGCCGACGTTTTCATCCTCACACTGGGTAATGCACTGGCGATGAATGTTGATTTAGAGGCGGAATTCCACAAAAAAATGGACCGCATCATGCAGCGGAAAGCCCGTCGGGGGAATCTAGGAATCCGAGTTACTGAATACACCGATGACAATTAGTCACACCCGCTACGCGAATTTGCAGAGGGGAAGATAATTGCGTGCTCGCTTGGTCGCGCCGGCTATGCGAGTGGGGGCATTGTTGATTGGAGCGCTAATGCTCACGGTCTCACTATCGGGTTGTTTTGGAAAAAACCCACCACCTCCACCCCCTGATGACCCCGGTCCTCCCGCGGGAGTGTTCGTCACTGGACCTGATGGTTTGGCGGTAGATGAGGAACCCTTGCCGCTCAGTTTCGTGTTCAGCGACGTTGGGGAAAATGGCCCTGAGCCAAGCATCGGCGTCACGTCGAGTGGTTGCATCTTCTTCATCGCCTTTGAGAAGGTCATGAGATCATGCGATCATGGACAATCATGGGAAGACGTGTCGGGGCCTATGTGCGCATTCCAGACCAATGACCCGTGGGGCTGGGTTGACCCTGTGACGGACCGGATATTCAACGTGCAGATGCAGGGCCTGGAGACATCTTGGATATGTTGGAGCGATGATGATGGAGAATCTTGGGTGGGCAATGCACACGACTCTGGTACAACTCCAATCAACGATCACATCAAACTGGCAACCGGCCCTTGGACGGGCAGTGGGTATGGAATTGGCGGCCAATTTACTCAAGCTTACTATGAGACGGCTGTGTACTATTGTTACAACAAACTCGCAGGCATCTTCTGCTTCACCAGTTTTGATGGAGGTGCTACATTTGACACAGGTGGACTCATCTTCGGATTGGCCACCACCAATGGTGGACTACATGGGGCCATCACTTCTGCACCGGATGGTACAGTCTATGTCACACCTCGAGTTGAAACACCAACTGTCATCGTTTCCAATGACAATGGTTTGACTTGGTTTGATTATTCCATGGGTGAGGATGTAGGGACGCCCTATCCTCGCAAGAATTCGGAGGTTGCGACCGACACTGAATCCAATGCATATCACATCTGGACGGGGGCGGACGAAGGCGTCTACATGTCGAGAAGTACTAATTCAGGAGAGACATGGGAACAGACCAGTATCCGAATCAGTCCGAGCGCGATTATCTCGTCAGTATTCCCTCAGGTTGATGCAGGCGACCCAGGAAGGATTGCGATTACTTACCTTGGGAGTGAGAACGCGAGTGAATTGAACCAATCCGACATCGACGGAGAGCCGTGGGACGGTAATGCGCACTACGCACCCGCCAATGTCAGCTACTATCTGTACATCACTTACAGCCTCAACGCATTGGATCCTGAGCCGGTGTTCCACACCGTCAGGGTCTCTCCCGACCCCGTACAAGTAGGGAGCATATGCCTGAACAGCGGCGACTGCCGAGACATTGGGGGCTCGAACCGCAACCTGCTGGACTTCAACGACCTACATATTGATCTCGAGGGGCGGGTGTATGTGGCCTTCGCCGACGGCTGCACCGGTGATTGCGCCACCTCAGATAACCCGCAGCCGGAAGATTCCCGCAGTCGGAGGGGTTCTGTTTACTATCTTGGCAGCGGCGTGAGTCTATACGAATCAGTGGGTGAATTGACCGAATTTAATCCACTTGCCACTCCGACTCCGGCTCAGACCTCACTGGAACAGGTAATTCGTCCACTGCTCTGCCAAACTGAGCAATGCCGAAACACCGAGAACTGAACCCGAAACAGGGTTACAAGGTTGGACTCTTGGCGTCGGCTTTTTCGGTTATTTGGTGAGTTAGGATTTGGTCCAAACCGAATAAGTCGTAGCATACTCGTTGCTGTCGTCAGCCTCAAGGCTCTCAACGACTTCCTCATTCCATCCACTTCTCTCCCAGTCAGGGAAGGTGACCTCTCCGCTACCTTTCGTATGGACAATGGTAACATGAATCTCATCAATTTGGTCAAGAAACATCTGATAGATTTGCGCCCCGCCAATCACCCAGCACTCATCACAGGCTTCGGCATAGGCGATTTCAATTGCACGGCCCTGATAAAGAGCGGTCCGTGCACCTTTTGACTGCCACTCAGTATCTCGTGACATCACAATATTCACTCTTTCAGGCAGCGGCTGAAATGAATCTGGTAGCGAATCCCAAGTCCTTCGTCCCATGATGACGGCATTGGAGCCATTTCCCTCTGTCAATTTCTTGAATCTAGCCATATCTGATGCCAATCGCCACGGCAGGCCCTCACCCCTGCCTATGCAGCCATCCTCATCCATAGCGACAATCATCGCGATGCGCATACCCTTGACCTCAGATGCTGATTTGAGCCGCGATGTGTGGATGATGTTCGTAGCCGACTATCTCAATGTCATCGCGGGTAAAATCGTCAATATTGCGGATTTCAGGATTCAGCTGTAGTGTCGGCAATTGCATCGGCTGGCGAGTAATTTGCTCGTGTGCCTGCTCAAGATGATTCAGGTATAGATGCGCATCGCCAATGGTATGGATAAATTCACCCGGTTCTAAATCACAGACGTGGGCAATCATATGGGTGAGCAGCGAGTATGATGAGATGTTGAATGGCACACCCAAAAACACATCTGCACTACGTTGGTATAACTGACATGAGAGTTTACCATCTGCAACATAAAATTGGAAAAATGCATGACAAGGCATCAACGCCATCTCGTCCAATTCGCCTACATTCCACGCGCTGACGATGATTCTACGGCTATTCGGATTGGTCTTGATTTGCTCTATCGCGCGCGCTATCTGGTCTATGACTTCTCCATCTTCCGCTTCCCATCTTCGCCATTGTTTGCCATAGACTGGACCTAATTCTCCGGATTCATCCGCCCATTCATTCCAAATCCGCACCTCATTTTCCTGTAGATAACCAACGTTGGTATCTCCAGAAATGAACCAAAGAAGTTCGTGAATTATACTCGCCCAGTGCACTCGCTTGGTAGTGATGGCCGGAAAACCCTCACTGAGGTCAAATCTCATCTGATGGCCGAAAACCGAAATTGTTCCCGTGCCCGTCCGGTCTCCCTTTTGGACTCCGTCACGAAGGATAGTCTCAATCAACTCAAGGTATTGTCGCATCCTGTGTGCACCCCCGCGTAGCCCTGCGGACATGGCAATTGGGCAAGCGGCAGTAAATGGGCTTTAGGTAACCAACGGCAGTTCAGACGCCTCAAGGAGCACCCAATGCAGCCAGAGTCCCAATCATTTGGTCGGTGAATTTGCGGAATAGATTGCCAAGGGCCGCCCGCTTCTCATGCTCATCCATCGAAAGGATACCGCCGGCCTTTTCTTCGTCCAATGCGCCACCTGCTGGATGTTGCAACCAATCGTTCCAAGTTATTGATTCGCCGAAGTTGCAGGTCACCGGAGCCCACAATCGGGCGGTTTTGTCGCCCGGTTTCATGATATCTCTTGAATTTGAAATGCCGGCTGGAATCACTGGAATATTTGGATGACTCGCAGCCAAGCGAGCCACCCCGGTCTTGCCCGGTTGCAAAAACGGTGGTGAATCTCTACGCGAGCGCGTGCCCTCGGGAAAAATCCCCATGACTCTGCCTCCTTCAAGGATGTCAGACCCTCTTGAAAGTGCATCACGGGCACCAGATTCGCGGTGGGTTCGGATTTGTCCAGTAGCCCTCATCAGCACCGCGCTGTGTAAGTGCTTGAAGTGGGAATCCTTAGCCAAATAATGTAGCCTTCGCCTGCACCCTGAGATGATGATGAAAGGGTCGGCATGCGATAGGTGATTAGCGGCTACTATAGCTGGACCTGAGCGGGGTAATCGGTGAATTCCCCTATACTGCACGCGGGTTATGAAACGCAGCAATGCTGGCAATACTGATATCAAAAATGAATATATTGGCACCTTCGGCAACGGGATGCCTGTTCCTTGTATCCGAGACACCTCTTGCAGTTCTGCCAAAGTCTGTTCAGAGATAGTTGGCATCCCTATTCCTCAACTTGCCGTCCACGCCAACCCACTTCATGATTGCCGACCCACTTCGTGCCAACTTTCGGATAGTGATTGCCGATGGCTTGCCCATCTCCTTCATCTATGGTTGACTTGCGCGATGCACCATGCTTCGCCGCTTGTTAGCGATGATTGTTCTCATCCTGCTAGCTGCTCAAATCACAATGCCTGGCGTTGCTGCATGGCGCGCTGACGGCTGGCTCGATATTGACGTGATTGCCGGCGAAAGAATGCGAATGGGTGATGAATTCGGCTGTCACGGAATTCCCGGCAAAGATTTGCGTAATAACGGCGATGCTATATCCGAATGCAAGCAATATCTTACCGACCGCATCAATGCCTCTCGCTGGGGGGAAAACCCGCTTTCATTTGGCGTTCCAGACGCAGAATTGTCAATATCTGTCCGCGATAATCTCAGCCGGGCGGGATTCAAAGTTCTCGGTGATATGAGCAGCCATCAATGGCAAGGCCCGCAATGGGTAACACGAAACGGTGGCAGTCTTGAGAAGAATTCTGCCAGCACCGAGGTAATTGAAGAGGCTGCTTTGGGTGGAGGCTTGGTCAGTTTGTATTGGCAAGCACAAATCGGAGACCTGAACGTGCGCAAGGATGGAGATGTTGTAGATTGGCTTGAGAATCAGCGAGTATGGTCAACCACTTGGGGTGAATATTATTCCTATAGAGGGGGAAATTGCATCGCTTCTACACAGATAACTGAGTTTGGAGACGGCTTTGAATTAACTGTAGAATCAGTTGAGGATGATGATGGTTGGTGGTGCGTTCCGCAGACTTTCCGTTTCAGTAATATCTCCGCAACTATCCTTTCAGTTGATGGCCATAGCGCGCCTTTGCCAAAGATTGATGCCGAAAATGGCAACCTGACCGAGAGTTGGCGGGTTGAGGCGGATTCGTTATTCATCACCTATCGCGCTGGCTCAACAATTCGTATCGTCGCGGATGCTGACATCGATTACGATGTTGACAATCATTCTAAGGTTGATAATTACAACAACCACAGTTGGGCGCTCGCCATCGCTGGATACCATTGCAATGACCTGTTTGAATGGTCTTCGCCTTTCCGAACGTCCTCACTGAAATTCACTTGGCTAATCGAACCGCAGGGTGAGGTTGCTGGGTCTTATCTGCTACCGGCAGTCGCTTTGGTGCTGATGATTGCCGCTCCTGCCGCCTTCTATTGGACTGTAAAGAAAGAACGAGAACGCCAATCCGGTGAGTTATCTCAATCCGGTAATGAATCTGAATAAGTGATGCGCATCCCGGCATCACGCATGCTTTTCAGGCAGTTTTCCAACGCATCGGGAATGGCGATGAGAGATTCTGCAGGGTGCACACCCGCGTCGAGTGAATCTAGTAATTGGTCTCCTGAAGCAAGCATATCTGCTACCTCGCTGCAAATCAGACCGGTAGTCCTTGCCATTGACGACCAGCCGTTGCCTCCCTCGTCGTGGAGTTCAAATTTCCGAGTCATTTTGTCCACCCCTTTGCAGTTTATCTGCAACCAAGTAAACTCTGGTCGTGAGGCGTCAAAAGCCCATGCTGCGAGCAGTTCACCTTCGTCCTCACCATCTTGAAGCCATTGTTGCCAGCGGTTGAGGTGGTTGGGCCATCTGACGGTGTATTCAGCCATATTATCTGCATCTATAGTGTTGATTAGGCTACGCAAACCATCGGTGAGAAACGCCTCCATTTCTCCATATCCCCGCACTTCAATCCGATGCCTCTCGGTGAGTGCGGGCACTACTACCTCCAGTCCGTCACGCTTGATGCGCACTGGTCGGGTATATTCTGCAATTACATCTGAAGGACTGAATGGAGCCATGTAGGACCAACCTTCGTCCGGTTGTTGTGGGTTTCCACCGACTCGGATTTCGACCGACTCCAATCGCTGAGATTTTGCAAATTTAGCTATTATCATATTGGAGAGTCCCGGGGCGATTCCAACATCATGCACCATGATAGCCCCGTTCTGCTTAGCCAAGTCATCAAATCGCTGCGGGTCCTCTGCGGCAAAGGCCAAGTCAGCAACCCGCATATTTGGCACAGAAAGCAACGATTCTCTGATTCCATCTCCGATGCTTCCCGGTAATGCATTCACAACGACATCTGCGTGCGCGAGCAATTCGGTACAGTCTGGTCCGATTCGCGCCTCAACGACCTTGACTCCATGCGCTTCCAACCCGGCTAAAGCAACAGCATCTGTATCAATTGCAGTTACTTCATGGCCCCGCTTTGCCAAGTTAATCGCAACGAAGCGGCCGATTAGTCCCGCACCTGCAACAAGGATACGTGCCATGCCGCCCGCTACACTTCCTCACCCGTCAAACCATCGGCTGAGACATATGCACAGGCCAACGCATTGAAAGCGGCTTGGGCTTCGCCCATCCGTTAGTCAGGCCACAGGGGTAATTGCATGGCAGAGGATGATGTGAGAATTGACCCGTGGTCTTCGCAGCAATCAACCGACTATTCTCGTATTAGGGATCAGTTTGGACTCTCTGCGGTAAATCTCGCCGATATTCCGAATCCGAGCATGCTGCACAGGCGAGGAATCATCTTCGCGCATCGCGAGTTAGGCAACATTCTGCAAGCACAATCTCGCGGTGAACCATTTGGAGTGATGACCGGCTTGATGCCCTCTGGTAGGATGCATTTGGGTCATAAGATGGTAATTGACCAAGTCAGATGGTTCCAGCAGCAAGGTGCAGATGTGACCATCGCCGTAGCTGACCTTGAAGCAAATGCTACGCGTGGTATCAGTTTGAAAGAATGCCGAGAACTCGCTCTCTCTGAATACATCGGAAATTATGTCGCGATGGGTTTAGACCCAGAACGGACCAACATCTACTTCCAGAGTATGCGACCAATCGTTCAACGGATGGGATTCACGCTTGGCAAGCGAACAAATCTCTCTGAATTTGAGGCGATTTACGGATTCAAAGGTGAGACTAATCTCGCGCATGTACAAGCACCTTTGGTGCAGGCCGGCGATATCCTGCATCCGCAATTAGACGAATACGGCGGCCTGCGTCCAATCGTAGTGCCGGTAGGTGTTGACCAAGACCCACATCTGAGGCTTTGCCGCGGATTGGCTGCTAAGACCAATTGGTTCAACGTAAATGCGGGTAAGAAGGGAGGTTTGCGGATTACAGTCAGCGTGATGGATGAGAATCGGGCTGCGCTCGGGGTGCTTCCGGACGGAAAGTTGGAGCCAGTGCGCCGCAAGGAAGTTTTTAGCGAGATTGTTGGAGAATTGAAGAATCTCGGATTTTCTGATATCAATTCGGACCCAAAACACGGACTGATTGACCTTCCCGCCGCAACCGCAGCAGACCGTTACCCGGTTCGGATGGCTTTACTCAGACTTGAACGCGCATCAGGCGGCCCCGGTCTGCTACAACCTAGTAGCACCTACCATCGTTTTGCGGTCGGGATGACTGGGGGCAAGATGAGCAGTTCAATGCCGGAGACTACAATATTCCTCGGCGACGATGAAAAGGCTGTTGAGAAGAAGTTCAAGCGTTCATTCTCCGGCGGTCAATCAACGGTTGAAGAACACCGCCGCCTCGGTGGAAATCCCGACATTGATGTTGCCTACCAATACCTGATGTATTTCTTCGAGGAAGATGATGCGATTTTGGAGCAGATCCGAAAACGCTACGTCGCTGGCGATATCCTCTCGGGTGAGATGAAGGCACTTTGCATCGAAGAAGCGAACTCTTGGTTAGTAGAACTTCGCGAATTACGAGATGCGAACAGCCACTTGGTCAATGAGTTTCTTGCCGACGACGCCAAGATGTGAGTTTTCACTCACTTGCATCTAATCGCCGCGACTCATCTGCACTCAATTGCAAAATATTCGCTGCCGGACCCATCGGCAAGTCCTCAATTTCATCGCCAGATAGTGGACGGATGATTGTCGATTCGCTGAGAATAATGCTATGCCCCGATGGGTCGAGAAGTTCCAGAGTATCTTCTCCCTCACCAACTCGTAATGCCGCTAAGTGAGCATCCAATTCGTCAAGAGCAACAATTGTATCCATCGCTTCTTCGCTCACCTCATCTGCATTGCTCTCAAGGATTGCCTGCCTACGCAACATGTCAATCACATCCTGAAATCTGTTCAGGACCCCTTCAATATTTGAGACATAACCGGTTGAATGCGACCCCGGTCGAGCCTCAAGGTCTGCCTCCACCAACCGAACGGTAGCCGAAGCCCCGCGAACAATCCGCACCGTTAGGTCATCTTCACTTGAGATGAGGAAGGAATTACAGGTCGGCTCAAGGCCTTCTGAAGGGATGAAATCAGTTTGACGCCAACCGCAACTATTGCAACTCAACGTAACCTGAGTATGCTCCCCGAAGTAAGGGATGTCTTCGGTGTGGGCAAACATCTGCAAGCCTTGCTCTTGCCCGCAGATGATGCACGGGTGTGCAATTGTACTCTCCATCTCACCCCTCAGTCAAATCGGTGGTGGCATCACCCTTCAATCATGTGGCGGGCTGAAAACCTCATCCACGACGCCGCGCATCCCGCGCATAGAGGAAGGAAGCAGTAACAATCTCTCGTCACCGATTTGCACTAACTGTCCTCCAAGGTCGCCTTCTATCAGTGATTGCAGCCTAGATACGGCGTCTGCAAATTCAATTTTTCTTTCCATCAATCGGCGTAATTCAACTATCACCAAATCACCCTGCGCAACCCAATCAAAAAGTTCTGACATTCCCGAGGTGTCGTGTAATACCGCCCGGTGGATTACCATTGAGCCGGCGGAGCCGGGTACAGGTGCATCTGGGTATAATTCAGTGAGGTCGTGGAACATCGCATCTTCAACGATTTCAACGCCCTCAGCCTCGGCTGCACTTGGCATGCCTATCCATTGAACATTATCCCGCTTGCCTTGCTCCATCAGTACGGTGAGGCAAGCGGGGCTCTTTCAACTATCGTCTCACGGAAATGAGTAGCCACAGCCCTCAAGAACCCCCGGCATACGCAAGGAGCGTAGGAGGCGCTCAAAGCACGGTTATCGTTGGTCGGGGGTTTGATAAGGGGCCATTCGATGGCACACCATCCTCCCGGAGCAGCACACCGCGCCGGCCCTCAAGGGTGATTATATGGAAGTAGAGATGGAAGCAGTAAAGACTGGAACTAGTACGATTGGAATATGTTTCAACGGCGGTGTCGTCGTTGGAGCGGACCACCGTGCAACTATGGGGCACTTTGTGGCTAACAAGAACGTGCAGAAGTTGTTCAAAATCTCCGAAAATATCGCTCTTACCACCGCTGGCCTTGTTGGTCACGCGCAATCTTTGTCGCGAACTCTTGTCGCAGAACTGAATCTGTTCGGATTGAAGCGCAATCAGATGATGACCGTCAAAGGCGCAGCTACCCTGACTGCGAACATTCTAGTCGGCCGCCCGCATTGGGTTCAACTGCTTATTGCGGGAGTTGATAATGATGGGTCTCATGTTTACAGCATTGATTCTGCAGGAGGTTCAATTCCTGATGAATACTGTGCAACTGGCTCAGGCTCCCCTTACATGTACGGTGTATTGGAGGACCAATACAAACCCGGCATGACCCGAAGGCAAGCCCTAACAGTAGCGGCCAAAGCCCTGCTCGCGAGCGCGCAACGTGACGCTGCGAGCGGCAATGGAATGGACTTGTGCGTAATCACACTCAAAGATGGATTCCAAATGCTCTCAGAAGATGAGTTGAGCAAGTTACTGGCCTCTATTTGAGGCGCCCAAAAATTCCCGGCGTCCGCGCCATCTTCGCCAGCACCCTGCGGGGTGTTTGCAACGAGCATGGAGCCGGGTTTCACCAAAGGAGGTCGTCAAATGCGACTGACATTTAATGAAGTTAAGAAGAAAATAAAGAAAATGGTTCCGAGTGACTTAGACTACTCGGTTGACCTCGAGGCTGCGAGCATCGCAATTATCACCTCACAACCTGAACGGTTTTCGGAAGGAGATGGACTTGCAGGCAAGATTGCTAAGTCGATTAAGCGGCGAGTTGAGATTCGTCCCTCA
>Ga0066376_10000034_pt1 | contig 94418 bp, 95 predicted proteins | sample Knorr_S15_td_Bot_FD_77009 | JGI IMG/M metagenome (GOLD analysis project Ga0066376, IMG submission 77009) | Marine microbial communities from Southern Atlantic Ocean transect - Knorr_S15_td_Bottom_ad_5009_LV_A | ecosystem: Environmental > Aquatic > Marine > Oceanic | place: Southern Atlantic...
CTGGCATCATCTTTGAGATAGCTTGGGGCCGTTATCAATTCCGAAAGGGCCCCCTTCCTGCTGTAATTCTTCGGTTCATCGTCGAATTTTCTCGGCTCGCTGCGGTTGCGGTATCGACAAGATAGCAACCAGGTGCTGATGAATGTCAGGATCTTCCAGGGCTATTTGAACGAGAGTGACGAAGGGCTCACCTTGTCTTTGCTGGGAAAAATGCCTGAACAGGTTTCTCACGCCGGGACTATCTTCTGCCTGTTGGTGAAACAATAAGCCGCATTGATGACGCGGGTTTCAGGGGCCAGGCAATGACCTCGGATGGTGCATTATCTACCGCCATGGTATATAAAGCCCCTTCTATCTGTACCGCGCACGCCAGGGCGTGAAGCGGTCTATCGCGACGATCTGCAGGAGGAAAAATGGTATCAGTCGTATATGAGGCACCCGATTCAATTGAGGGTGCAATAAATCTATTGGCCAACGCGGAGATCCCCGCGAACGTACTTGCCGGTGGCACCGATCTTATCATCCAGACTAACGGCAGCAGTAATGAGTCACGATTGTTCGTTGATGTAAAAAAGATCGCTGGTATGACAGATGCAACAATCGATAGTGAAGGTCTTGAATTGGGACCCTCAATGAGTTGTTCAGAATTCACCGCACGAGAGGATATCAGCCGGGTGTTCCCCGGATTAGTCGAATCGGCTTACCTGATTGGATCGACGCAGGTTCAAGGGCGAGCCAGTGTGGGTGGTAACCTGTGCAATTCTTCTCCCGCAGCCGATACGATTCCAGCACTCATCGTCAACGGCGCGCAGTGCATTATTGCAGGACCAGGAGGGGAGAGAAGTGTGGCCGTCGAAGACTTCGTGACAGGCGTGGGTTCAAACTGTATGGAAAAAGGTGAGTTGCTGAAGCAGATTAAAGTGCCAGCACCTGCACCAAACACTTCTGATGCGTACTTAAGATTTATTCCAAGATCTGAAATGGACATCGCGGTCGCCGGGGCCGGAGTCAGCGTTACATTAGATGGTACGGGCACCTGCGTGGCCGCGAGAGTGAGTATCTGCGCAGTGGCGCCCACTCCATTGCTGGTGGCTGATGCTGCTGCAGCGCTGGTTGGCTCAACACTGGACGATGCATCTTTGCAGGCAGCTGCAGATGCTGCCAGTGCAGCCTCAAGCCCGATCACTGATCGACGAGGCACGGCTGAATATCGCAGGCACGTTGTCGGAGTACTAGTAAAACGAGCGGCAAAGATTGCCGCAGAACGAGCGAAGGGGAACTAGAATCATGGCGAAAACACACGTATCAACCAGCATCAATGGGGAAGCGACAGAATTTCTGTGTGAGCCAGGCGACACTTTGCTCGATGTGCTGAGAAACGATTTGCAAATGACCGGCACCAAGGAAGGCTGTGGGTCTGGTGACTGCGGTGCCTGTTCAGTCACTTTCAATGGCGCCCTGGTTTGTTCATGCCTGGTTCTTGGCGTTGAAGCGCAGGGTGCTGAAATTGGCACTATTGAGGGAATTGGAGACAATGATAAGCTCCATGTTATCCAGGAAAAGTTTCTGGAACATGCGGCCCTTCAATGCGGTATTTGCACACCTGGATTAATCGTCAGCACCAAAGCACTTTTGGAAAAAAATCCAGATCCAACAGAAACGGAGGCCAGGTATTATCTGGCAGGCAATCTCTGTCGTTGTACGGGATATGACAAAATTATCAGGGCAGTGATGGATTCTGCTGAAGTGATGAGAGGAGGCGCATAAACATGAGTGAAGCACGGGAATTTAAATACATCGGACAGTCCACAATTCGTCCAGACGGATATGACAAAGTGACAGGAAGAGCGGCCTACGGTGCAGATTTGACTCTGCCCGGTATGATCTGGGGCAGGATTCTTCGAAGTCCACATGCCCACGCCAATATCCTCTCGATTGACACCACCAAAGCCGAGGCGCATCCCGATGTGCTGGCAGTGGCCACCTATGCTGACTTCGTTGAGCTGCAATCGAAAAGCGTTGCAGCCAGTGAAGGCGCTGCAGATGTACTGGATCTGGCGCGGAACTGCCTGGCAGATGACAAGGCCTTGTATCACGGTCATGCCATTGCAGCTATTGCAGCACGAACAGAACGCGCGGCGAAAGATGCGTTGTCATTGATCGAGGTAAAATATGAGTTGCTGCCTCCGGTGATGGACGTCGAAGACGCCATGAAAGATGATGCGCCGGTTCTGCATGCAGATATGTTCACCGCAGGATATGAAGAGAGGCCCTCCAAAGCCTCGAACATCGCCGTTCGTACCGAAATGAAGATGGGTGATATCGACGCCGGATTTGCTGAAGCAGACGTTATTATAGAACGGGAGTTCAGAACACCGACCGCTCACCAGGGCTATATAGAACCCCATGCCTGTACTGTCCGCTACGATGAAGATGGGCAATCAATGATCTGGTGTAGTACCCAAGGTCACTTCGATGTGAGAACCAGCACAGCCAAAGTGCTCGGTATGGATCTGGGCAAGTTGAAAGTGATCGCTAGTGAAATAGGCGGCGGATTCGGAGGCAAGACAGTGGTCTACCTTGAGCCGGTAGCCCTGGTACTTTCGAAGAAGTCAGGCCGTCCAGTCAAAATGGTGATGGAGCGAGATGAAGTGTTCATCGCAACTGGCCCCACTTCTGCGGCCAAGCTCAGAGCAAAAATAGGCGCGAAAAAAGACGGCACCATTACCGCTTGCCAGGGCTGGATGGCGTATGAGGCGGGCGCATTCAAGGGATCTCCAATGATGCCGGGTGTCATGACCATGTTTACGCCCTATGAGTGTGCCAACGTCACGGTTGAAGGCTTTGATGTAGTCGTTAACAAATCAAAATCTGCTGCTTATCGGGCGCCGGGCGCTCCCCAGGCAGAATATGCAGCGGAGATGGTTGTTAACGAGCTTGCAGAAGCGCTCGGCATGGACCCCATTGATCTACGACTGAAAAATGCAGCAAAAGCAGGGACCCAGACGATCTACGGGCCGAAGCTCAAAACCGTGGGACTCGTTGAGTGTCTTGAAGCCGCCAAAAATTCACCCCATTACCAATCGGCTATTGCCGAAGGCAATGGTCGGGGTATAGCAGCAGGCTTCTGGTTTAACATCGGCGGACAATCAAGTGTCACGGTTAACATGAATCCGGACGGTACCGGCACTATCGTTGAAGGCTCACCAGACATCGGTGGTTCCAGAGCCTCCATGCAGATGATGGCAGCAGAAGTGCTGGGTATTGCACCCTCGAACCTGAACCCCATCATTGCAGACACTGAAACCCTGCCATACAGCGCCAGTACAGGCGGCAGCAGGACGACCTTTGCAACAGGCATGGCGGTCATTGAGGCATCCGAATCAGTGGTAGCCCAGGTGAAACAGCGTGCGGCTGCAGTTTGGAATGTAACAGCTGAGCAAGTTGACTATGCAGATGGTGTCGCTTCGAATACTGCTGGTGACGACAAGCTAACCCTTGCTGAAGTCTGCAAGAGTGCAGAACAAACCGGCGGACAGATTTCCGGAATGGCAAATATCAATGCGCGCGGCGCTGGTCCCAGCTTTGCTGTTCATATCTGTGATGTGTTTGTTGACCAGGATACCGGCAAGGTGGACGTAATCCGCTACACGGCAATTCAGGATGCGGGTAAAGCCATCCACCCGGCCTATGTCGAGGGCCAACTTCAGGGTGGGGCCGTCCAGGGGATAGGTTGGGCGCTGAATGAGGAGTACATCTTCGACGAAAATGGTGTCATGGAAAACCAGGGTTTCCTTGATTATCGCATTCCACTTGCCTCGGACCTGCCCATGATCGAAACCATTGTGGTTGAAGTGCCGAATGCGTTTCATCCCTACGGCGTTCGCGGAGTCGGCGAGACTGGTATCATTCCGCCACTCGCAACAGTTGGCTGGGCAGTGGGCAAGGCGATTGACCGCAAAGTGGAAGAATTACCCTGTTCTCCACCTCGCGTACTGGCGCTGATTCAAAATGGCTAGGGAAGCTCTGATTAATCAGAGCTTCCCTAAGCCGTTGTTGTCACAGTAATGGCGACCGTCATCTTCTCCAGTGAGTTACAAAAACTGACTGGAGAAGAACAAACCAGCGTAAAGGCCAGAATTTACAAAGACATTATTGCTGAGCTGATCACGAGGTATTCGTCTCTTGAAGAGGAGAACCTGATGAAGATGGCGATCGCCATTGATGGTGAGATTGTTCACAATCCACTTCTCGAAGTCATCGATGAAACGAGCGAACTACATTTTCTGTATCGCATATCCGGCGGCTAGCATGACGCCAGGATTGGGCCGGTACTGACCGCAATGAAAAAGTTTCTGATCATCGTCGTCATACTCGTAATGGCACCTGTTGCCTACATCTCTGGTTATGGCGCCTACCACGGACTGGATGTGCCGAGCGGACTCGCGGCGATTTCAAAAAACCTCCTCGGAGATGAATTGCATTATGGCGCCGGGGAACCTGTGTCTGCGAGTAGCCTTAGCGTCAAACCGGCGAAAGTCACCTGGCGCGGAGATATTGAAAACGAATCGCTGGAAGAAGCGAGTGGCCTGGCCGCCTCTCGCCGACACGAGGATGTGCTTTACTCCATTAACGATAGCGGTAATGAACCAAGACTTTTTGCGCTCGGCACCGACGGGCGTGATCTGGGTTCATCTCCCATCCGTTACTCTGGAACCCATGATTTTGAGGATATCGCTTCATTCGAAATCGATAAAATTGCCTATCTGTTGATTGCGGACACCGGCGACAATTTTTACTGGCGCCGATCTGTGACGCTGCTGATCGTTGAAGAACCAGACCTTGAAACGCTAGCTACCGGTATGGGCCTGAATGTTGCCTGGTCTATTGAATTTTCGTATCCCGATGGTTATCGCGATGTAGAAGCTGTCGCAGTAGATGAGGAGAAGATTTATCTGATCAGCAAGCGCCGGGTTCCGGTGGAAGTCTATGAGCTCCCATTGCGGCCCGGCAAGATGCCGATTGTTGCCAAACGAATTGGCACCCTGACAGGCATTCCGCAGCCGACGGACAGGGACCTACGAGAAGATCCGGAATTTGGCAAGTTCAGGTCCATGCCGACAGCCTTTGACATCAATGGCAGGCATGCGATTGTTTTCACTTATCGCGATGCCTACTACTTCAGGCGTGGCCGACGAGAGAGTTGGGCCGCGGCGTTGACAAAGATTCCGAAAAGAATTCTTCTGCCGGACATCTATGGATTAGAGGCAGGAAGTTTCGATACACGAGCTCAGCATCTGTACGTTACCGGCGAAAGAGAAGATGGTGTGAGAAGGACGGGACTGTATCGGGTTCAGATGTAGCCATCCGGGTTCTGTTGCTGCCAGAGCCACGCATCCCGGCAGATATCTTCAATGGTTAGTTCTGCCGACCAGTCCAGCTCACGCTTTGCCAAACCTGGATCGGTGACACTAGATGGCACATCGCCTTCACGCCGGGGACCGACAGTCTTCGGCAAATGCTGATTGGTTGCGCGCTCAAATGCGCTGACAACCTGGCTCACCGAATGCCCCTTACCCGTACCCAGGTTGTAAGTGACCAAACCGCAATTTGTTACGAGTTTTTCCAGGGCAGCCAGGTGACCCTTGGCAAGGTCCTGTACATGGATATAATCCCGAATGCAGGTGCCGTCTGGAGTTGGGTAGTCGTCGCCATTGATGACCAGTTGATCGCGCGTTCCGATGGCAACCTGGGTAAGAAAGGGGACGAGGTTGCTGGGGATTCCTCGGGGGTCTTCACCCATTCGTGCACTGGGGTGAGCGCCCGCAGGATTAAAGTAACGAAGCAATGCGACATTGAATTCGGGGTTTGCAAGACAAAGATCCCGGAGCATTTGTTCTATGATGATTTTTGTTCGCCCGTATGGATTTGTCGCGACAGTTGCCCGGCAGCTTTCGTCGATGGGTACCTTTTCCGGATCTCCGTAAACCGTAGCAGACGAACTGAATACCAGAATGTTGACGCCGGTGGCAGCAAGTGCCTGGCAAAGACTGACAGAAGTCGAAACATTCAATTGATAATACAGCAGTGGGTCAGCGACAGATTCGCCGACGGCTTTTAAACCCGCGAAATGAATAGCAGCGTCAATGTGTTCGTCCCGGCAAATTTGCGTAACAATTTTACAATCCGCAACATCTTCCTCATAAAAACCAGGTTGCCGACCGCTTACCTCCTGGATTCGGTCGATGACCGACGCCTTGCTGTTGCGCAGATTGTCAACGATGACAACCTCGTGGTTAGCTTCAAGCAGCGCTACAGCGGTATGACTTCCAATATAACCGGCGCCGCCTGTCAGCAGAATTTTCATTGCAGAGGAAAACCCAATTGTTGTTCCAGTTCGCTCAGTGCCTGATCCGCGCTCAGCACCTTGATGGTCGTCATGCCCAGTGCCCTTGCAGGTTTCAAATTGATTCCCAGGTCATCAAGGTAGACGGCTTCACTGGGCAAGATTCCCATTTCCTCGCAAGCGAGTTCGTAAATTTTGGGGTTTGGCTTTCGAATTCCTACCTTGCTGGACTCTATGACCACTTCGAACATTGCCATGATCTCGGATATTGCTGCTGCTTTGTCCTCTGATCTGGCCATGCCAGGACCGGCACCCGTATTGACGTTGTTGGTAACACAACCAATAGATAGAGATTGCTTGATTATCTTGAGCGCATTCACCATCGACGGGCGAATTTCACCGGAGAGCAGGTCCAGAACCTGTTTGCCAAAAATTTCATGTCCCATCTTTCGCGCTTCTTCGGCAAATTTCTTGTCGAATTCATCAACGCTGATGGCGCTGCTTTCCAATTGTGCCCAGGCATTTGTCTCTGGTTCCATCGAATTGATGGTGCGGATGATATCGTTGGGTAAATTCCTCTCAGATTCAAAACGATTGAACGCTTCAAATGGGCTTGAGGTAATGACACCACCAAAGTCCCAGAGTACTGCCTTGAACATAAATATTCCGTCTAAGATTTAAAGGCGTAACTATACCGGATTGGACGGGGCGGCAGGGGCATTAGTCATCGGATACATTGATTTCAAAAGTCGCGGATTCAGGTCGCGCCAATCCACGCTGCGATGAGCTGACCGCATCAATCATGAGTTGAACGGTTTCAGAATCGGGGAACATTTTCTTGGCTTCGTTAACGGCGTCTTCCAGTCGCATTTCCCGCATAAAAAGAATTCGAAATGCCTTGCGTACTTCAGAGATATCTTTACTGGAATAGCCTGCACGCTCCATCCCGACTTTATTGATGACTCGCATGCGGGCAGGAAATCCTTCGGCAATCGTAAACGGCAGCACGTCCTGGATGGCCCTGGCCATACCTGCAATCATCGCGGCCTTACCGACGTGGCAAAACTGATGAATAGCAGAAAGGCCGCCGATATTGGCATGATCGCCGACCAATACGTGTCCGGCTAATACTGCCCCCTGACTTATGATGACATTGTTACCGACCCTGCAATTGTGGCCAATGTGAGAATGCCCAAGAAGTGCGCAATTATCACCCACTGAAGTTGTGCTGCCTTCCTCAGTAGCGCTGTGGACGCTGACAAATTCACGAATCACATTTCTGTCGCCAATTTTCGTGAAGGTGGTGGTACCAGGAATATATTTTTGATCTTGAGATTGCATGCCCAGGGTGACATAGGGAAATATGTCGCAGTTTTCCCCAATCGTTGTGTGAGGCTCAACGACAACGTGAGAGCGTAGCCTGCTGTTGGCTCCGATCTTCGTGTTGGCAGCTACCGTGCAGAAAGGACCAATTTTACAATTATCACCAATCTCCGCATCTGAATGGACGACGGCAAGCTTATCAACTTCTATCATGTCTGATTTCCAATATCCCCAATCTATCGCGTGACGACACTGGGATTTTGACAACCTGGTCCAGGAACAGTTCAGTACCAGCCAGGGAAATCGCAGTGAACCTCAGGACAATTCAAAGTCAACGTCCGAGGTGGACAGGACCCTTTGTTTCCTTTTAGATGGCTGGTGATATAATTACGGCTCCCAAAGCAATCGCCTCAGTTTAGTTTGCGGCGGCGATGACCGTAGCAGTTTACGCAAGACCAAACTTTAAATGCAAAGTAAGGCTACAGCGAGTATGCAGCAAATGACTACAGTGAGCCGATCTCTCGATAGATCATTGGTTAATCAACACAGCTTCGAGCGGGAAGATCTTATTGCCTGCGCCAAGGGTGACTTGTTTGGTCCTGGCAGGGCGAAATTACCTATCGGTGAAATGCTGATGGTAGATCGTATCACGGATATTCAGGAAGATGGCGGAGCCTACGGTAAAGGCCTCATACGTGCTGAACTGGATATCAATCCTGACCTCTGGTTCTTCAAATGCCATTTTGTCGGTGATCCGGTTATGCCAGGTTGTCTCGGCCTGGATGCGCTGTGGCAACTTGTTGGATTCTTTCTGGCATGGAAAGGTAATTGGGGATTGGGCAGGGCACTTGGCTGTGGAAAGGTGAACTTTCGAGGTCAGGTGTTGCCTGACGTACAATTACTGCAGTATGAAATAGATCTCAGACGAGTCAGGGAAGGCAAGGCAGTTTTGGCTCTTGCCAACTGCAGCGTACTCGCTGATTCGGAAATAATTTATACAGCCGAAGATGTAAAAGTCGGGCTGTTTACGTCACTGGAAGATTTTGGATAACGGAATGAAAAGAGCCGTCATTACGGGCATGGGAATTGTTTCACCGCTAGGTAACAACCTGGCGGAGACACTGGTGTCGTTAAGAGAGACCAAATCCGGTATCAAATTTCAGGAAGCCTATGAGGAGATGGGGTTGCGCTGTCATCTCGCCGGCAGTATTGATATAGACATCGAATCTCTGATTGATCGGAAACTGCGTAGATTTATGGGTGATGCAGCGGCATTTTCCTACATCGCAATGCAGCAGGCTATCATCGACTCTGGTCTTGAGGACTCAGAGGTTTCCAATGATCGGAGCGGAATCGTTGCCGGTTCTGGTGGTGCTTCTTCGTCAAATCTTATAGAGGCGGCAGATATACTCAGACAGAAAAGTCTTAAACGAATCGGACCCTATCGGGTTACCCGCACCATGAGTTCCACGATTTCAGCCTGTCTGGCAACCCCGTTTAAAATTAGGGGTGTTAACTACTCAATCACCTCTGCCTGTTCGACCAGCGCACATTGCATTGGCCACGCACTCGAATTGATTCAATTAGGCAAACAAGACATTGTGTTTGCAGGTGGCGGAGAAGAAGAACACTGGTCAATGACCTCCTTGTTTGATGCCATGGGCGCGTTATCGACTCGCAATGATGCGCCCACAAAAGCATCCAGAGCTTATGATCGGGATCGCGATGGTTTCGTTATTGCTGGTGGTGCAGGGTTTGTCGTCGTTGAAGAGCTTGAGCATGCAAAGGCACGAGGCGCAAAAATTTACGCAGAGATAGCAGGATATGGTGCCACCTCGGATGGCTACGACATGGTTGCACCCTCAGGTGAAGGAGGCGAGCGCGCCATGAAACTGGCGCTTGCGACCGTTGATGAGCCGGTTGATTACATCAATGCTCATGGTACCAGCACGCCAGCCGGAGACCCGCCTGAAATTGCCGCTATACAGCGCCTGTTCGGAGACAAGATACCAAAGATAAGCTCCACTAAATCACTATCGGGCCATTCCCTGGGTGCTGCTGGTGTACACGAATCAATTTATTGCCTGCTGATGCTGGAAAATGATTTCATCTGCGCAAGTGCCAACATCGAGAATCTTGATCCTGATCTTGGTGACCCGCCCATTGTAACCAGTCGAATCGATGAAGCGGGGCTCAGGACCGCGATGTCGAACAGCTTTGGCTTTGGCGGCACCAATGCTGTACTCGTCTTTCAAAAACAATAACCTTTAGCGAAACAACCCGGCAACGAGACATTTGTTCTGCCTCAAGAGCAGAGCCATGGTTGATTAACACGAATGCTGATCAATACCTCTCGCTTGAGTCTCAAACGACCTCAGTGTATCTTAGCCGCCCTTATTCCCCTGGCTGACCGTCTGCCCAATCTGAATGTCATCTGGCCAACTACCCTGGTATGAATTAGATGTCTGTCTCAGCAACTACCACTTCGGCCGACGAAAGAGTCAAGCCAAAAATGGGCATCTGGGAGCTGGCCTGGCCCGCAATTCTAAGTAACTTGTTGTTTTCCATTATCGGTATTGTCAGCATTAAAATTGTCGGTTCGCTTGGTGCCGAAGCTGTGGCGGCGGTAACTACCGGGCACAGAATCTTTTTCGGATTGCAGGCGATATTGATGGCGATATCCGCAGGAACCACGGCACTCGTCGCCAGGGCCTGGGGGGCGGGAGACCGGGACGAGGCCGCAAGAGTCACCAGTGTTTCTTTATGGATCAGCAACGGAGTCGCAGTCCTGCTGATGTTGCCGTGCATCTTTTTCGCATACGAAATTGCCGGGGTCTTTGGTCTGGATGAAAATCCCACGAGGCTTGCGGGGGAATTCATTCAGTACCTCAGCGCGTTTAACATCGCATTTTCGATCAATATGATTTTGGCAGCGGCGCTTCGAGCGGCTGGTGATACCAAAACGCCATTATGGATTGGGATTATCACGAATCTGGTCAATGTTGTTTTGGTGTACCTTCTGGTTCACGGTCTGTACGGATTCCCGGAGCTTGGTGTGGTCGGTGCGGCCATTGCCAATGGCATATCCTTCGTCATTGGGGGGCTGATTTTTCTGTATCTGTACTACTCGCGGAAAATGATTCTGGGTGTTGGGGGTCGGGGGGCGGTAACTCCAAACCGGGTCCGACAATTGGTGCACATTGGTTACCCGGCTGGCGTAGAACAATTCGTATTTCAAATCGGATTCATCGCATTTCTCTGGCTGGTGGCGTTTTTCGGTACTGCACCCTATGCCGCCTATGGGGTAGGTGTACAGATACTGTCGATTTCATTTGTCGTTGGTTTTGGATTCTCGATCGCCGGGGCCACGCTGGTTGGTCAGCATATGGGTGCCGGGGATTTTGAGGGCGCTGTGAAAAGCGGATGGAAGGCGCTTCAGCTAGCCATTGGCAGCATGGTGGCACTAAGCCTGGTGATTGCGTTCTTTGCGACTGATATCGCTCGATTTTTGATCGATGACGATGAGGTTGTTCGCCTTACGGTGATCTTTATTTACATTATGGCGCTGGTACAACCACTCATGGCCGTCGAATTTACGCTGGGTGGCTGTCTTCGCGGAGCAGGGGATACCCGATTCCCTTTGATAACGACTATGGTCGGACTGTGCGGGGTACGTGTTGGCCTGGCCGCAATCTTTGTCTTCCTGGATTTCAGTGTTGAGTGGATTTACGCCGCATTGATCGGAGACTACATTGTTAAGGCAATCATGCTGCTATATCGTTTTCACAGTGGTAAATGGCAGCAGGTGTTCACTGCGTCTGAGAAGAAGTTCGCGAAACTCGATTCCTGATCCTTGCCTTGGTTTGGGATTGCCTAAGCGGCCCGGTCCTTCAGTCTCGTTAGGACGATAGGCTTGTCTTTGGTAATGACCATGGTGTGTTCATACTGCGCGGAATAATTGCCTTCTTGCGTCAGGAGTGTCCAGCCATCGTCTGCCGTGATGGTAGCCTCGGAATCCGTTGAAAGGAATGGTTCGATCGTGATCACCTGACCATCATGCAATATTCTTGCATCCGATTTGTCAAAGAAGTTTGCGATGAAATGAGGTTCTTCGTGCAGGCTTCTGCCAATGCCGTGACTGCCTAAATCTTTAATGGTTTTGAAACCTGCCTGGGTAGCTGTCTTCTCTATCATCCGCCCAATCTGGTTGACCTTTGTACCAGCACGGGCAGTATTCATAGCGGCTTTCAGCGATTGTTTAGTGACCTGGCACAGATACTCAAGTCGCGGAGATACAGGTGGGACAGTAAAGGTTGCTCCGGTATCACCAAAATACCCGCCCAGTTCTGCCGAAACATCGATATTGACCAGATCACCCGGTTCGATTTTTCTGTCCGAGGGGATGCCATGAGCAGCCTCGTTGTTGACGCTAATACAAGTATGGCCGGGAAAGTCATACATTAAAATAGGCGCAGACCTGGCGCCGTAATGGGCAAGATGCTCAGCACCTATTGTGTCCAGTTCGCGGGTTCTGATGCCTACTTTCAGGTGCTTTTTCATCAGCATCAGTGTTTCAAAAACAATTTGGCTAATCAGTCGTAATTGTTCCAGGTCCTTAGCGTTTTGTATCGTCATCGATTACTCCAGAGAAGCGTCAATTCTACACCAGTGTTAAGTATTTTTTGGACCCTCAATGTCAGTTACTATAGTTACTCTCCTTATCCGGGGTTCGCATTCAATGAGATTTGTCGGCCTATTTTTCATTTTCGTAACCTTGCAGGGATGTGTCAGTTCAGCCCCAGACCCCGCTGCAACCATTCTGGGAACCTGGGAATCATCCCTGGGTGGTTTTCATCTGGTGTCCACCTATTCTGAAACGGAAGTGACCATTGATGGTTACCAGGGAGTGTCCTATACACTGGAAGGCAACAGGCTCATGGTCGATGGTGATCGGGCGAGTTTCAGACTGGTTGATTTCCCTGCAGCTAATGTGATGGTCCAGATCGATCCAGTGACCAATACCGAGCATCGATATACCAGACAATAAAGAGGCTCTCTGGCCTAAATGAATTTACCTGTATAAAAATACAGGGTAACATTTCCAGTTACTAATGGCCTATGGTGTCCTTGATCGATGCCTGAAGATCTTCCGGAAGGTTATTATCTGGAGAATTTTGCATATCTCCTTCGGTTCGTTACCGCTAAATATACCCACCTTTTGAGTGCTGACGAGAATACTTTTGCTTCCAGCTTTGAAGCCCTGAGTGATAATGCAAAGAAGCTTTACGTGCGTTTATCTAATAGAAAGGGACCTTATTTTCGTGTGGATAAACTTCACTATTCTGAGATCAGCGATCTTCCCGCCGCTCTCCAGACCTTAAGCCAATGCACTTTGCTTTCTTTCACCACGCCCGATCAGGAATCCGCAGTTGACCTTTGTTCGAAAGATGAACTTCGGCAGATAAATGTCTGCACCACGATTGCGCGGACAGCTCGGAAGTCTGAACTGGCCGCTCAAATTTTGACATCAGACTGTAACCCGATTGAATATCTGGAGCTGAAAATTGTCGAGTTGCAGGGCTTGCAGCATCTGACAGTGTTCAAGCTTTTGTTTTTCGGCAACTTTCACCAGGACATGACGGAGTTTGTGATGGATGAACTCATTGCGCCTTTTGAACGTTATGAGATTCCAGACGATAGCTGTCTATTCAGTCATCGGCATGTTGTTGAACTGCTTCTCGAATTAAGGCAGCTGTCGGAAATGTCTCATGAGTTACTTGAGATTGACGACGACGGGCATCAGCTTCTGCAATTAGCCGATCTGATGCCTGATCGCCCCGGTGAATCCATGCTCGCGCGGGGCTTTGACAGAATCAACAATCGAATCGGACGACAGCTTGAGCGTTTGGGTAGAGAAAACGATGCCTTAAAGATCTATCAGAGATCTGTCGCCGCGCCTTCACGGGAGCGCCAGGCAAGAATCTTGGTTAAACAGGGGCATCATCAGGATGCGATAGCGATTTGCGAGGCCATTGCCGCCGCCCCACTTGATGAAGATGAGCTTGAGTTTGCCCAAAAATTTGGCACCAGAATAGCTGAGAAACACGATCTTGAGATCGCCTCCTCGATCAGCTTTGGGGGGTCAACACTATCGCAACAAACGATTTCAATGCTGCGAATGGATGAATCCGTTGAACTTTGCGCGGTGCAGCACTTCAACAGCCTTGGCTTTAAAACCTACTACGTCGAAAATACATTAATGCCTGGTCTGTTTGGATTGGCTTTCTGGGACGTCATTTTTGCATCCGTACCAGGTGCTTTTTTTCATCCTTTCCAGCGGGGTCCTGCCGATCTGTATACCGCAGATTTTTGTATTCATCGTCGACAAATGATAGACAACAGATTGCGTGAGATTGAGCAAAACGGCCTTTCCGGTATCGTTGTTACGCGCTTCGAAGAAAAATTTGGGATCGCCAACCAGTTTGTCAGTTGGACTCACCTCAGCCGTGAATTGCTCGAACTCGCACTGCTGCGAATTCCGACCGAGCACTACCTGAAGATTTTCGAGCGTTTGTTTACAGATTTACAGAACAACAGTAATGGTTTTCCAGATCTTGTCTTGTTTGGTGAAGCAGATTACAAACTCGTCGAGATTAAAGGCCCGGGCGATAAACTTCAGACGAATCAGACGAGATGGCTGCGCTATTTCAATCTGCACGGTATTCCTGCCGAAGTCGTCAACGTTGATTACAAAGCATGAGAAGCACAAGTGTTTCAGTCGGGCAGTTAATACAGTTGTGTCGTCGCGGTGATATCAATTTCCGGTTTTCAAATCGAAGCACGGCTATCGAGGGCATACGCGGCCACCAGAAAATCCAGAAATCAAGGGGTACAAGCTACGTCGCAGAACATGCTGTCACCCATACGGTGACATCGGGTGAGACGGAACTGGTCGTTAACGGCCGTATTGACGGTTACGGGGTCAATGAAGATGGTTGTTTTATCGATGAAATAAAAACGATTCGAGTGGGTGTGGATGAAATTCCTGATGGCGTCATGGAGAGCTACTGGCTACAGGTTACGCTTTACGGCTATATGTTGGCGTGCGAACTCGAACTGAAAGATCTGGTCACCCGACTTTGTTTTTATCATCTTGAGGAGAAGACCGAATATATATTGGAGCGTAATTACCGCATCAATGATCTCACCTGCATATTTATGGACACAACAAAGGTGTTTCTCGATCTTCAGGAACAACAGCGAATGTGGCAAACCCAGCGAGCCGTGTCTCTTGAATCAATATCATTTCCCTATGGTGACTACAGACCCGGTCAAAGAGATATGGCTGTGTCCGTTTATCGCGCGGTTCATAGTAATGAGCAACTAATCGTTCAGGCACCCACGGGCATTGGAAAAACCATGGCCACTTTGTTTCCTGCGGTCAAGGCCCTGGAACCTGAGAAGACCAACAGGATCTTCTATCTGTCTGCTAAATCTTCAACACAGGCACTGGCCCAGATTGCGGTCAGGGACATTGGCAATGCGGGCGCCCGATTGAGATCTGTTGTGATAACTGCGAAAGACAAGATATGTTTCAATCCCGGCGAGCCCTGTGATCCAGAGCATTGTCAATTTGCCCGGGGCTACTACGATAGGATCACCCAGGTCATAGATGAGATGTTGCGGCAACATGATCAATTCGATCGAGCAATGATCGAGGAGGCGGCACAGAAACATAGCGTCTGTCCATTTGAACTGGAGTTAGACTTGTCTCGTCACTGCGACGTCATTATTGCTGACTTTAATTACGTGTTCGATCCGGTGGTGTATCTACGGCGCTATTTCGAAAACAACAAGCCTGATTCCATAGCGCTGGTGGATGAAGCGCATAATCTGGTTGATCGTGGTCGTGAGATGTTTTCTGCAAGCGTGCAGAAAAGTCACTATCTATCCCTGGCAGAATTGTTGAAGAATGAATCCAGGAGATTGCACCTCGCTGCCAAAAGCGTTAACCAGGCGATTCTCGATTATAAAAAGCAGGACAAAAAAGCATTTGAACTGACAGGTCACATCAAACGGGACACCTTGCCGTTGAAAGTGCTTGAGGCCATGACGCGATTCTGTGGCGCTGCAGAAGAACAGCTCAGAGACGAGCAGAAGCACGGTTGGCGCGAACCATTGTTGCAGTGTTATTTCGACACACTGAGATTTATTCGAACCGCTGAAAACTTTGCCAATGACTATGTGACATTGTTAGAGAAATCAGGCAAGCATATTCGTCTGCGACTCTATTGTGTTGACCCCTCTCGACAATTACAGGAAGGTTTTGATCGACTGTCTGCTGCCGTATGTTTTTCAGCGACCTTACAGCCGAAAAACTATTTCCAGCGTATGCTGGGAACCCGAGATGAATCCAAGTGGTACCGATTGGCATCTCCCTTCCCCCGAGAAAATCTTCAGGTGTGTGTCGCTGGATTCATCGACACATCGTATAAGGGTCGCAGTGATTCACTTCAATCTTTGGTCGACCTTATCGACAAAACAATAGGTACGCAGTCGGGTAATTACCTGGTGTTCTTTCCCTCTCACGAGTATCTGAAGAATGCACTTCTCTTGTTTGAATCTACCTATCCCCATATTCATGTTATCGCGCAGCAACGTGAAATGACTGATCAGCAGCGACAAAAATTTATCGATTCTTTTGATCATCGGCCGGTCCTTGGTTTCGCGGTGATGGGCGGTGTGTTTTCCGAAGGCATCGACCTGAAAGGAAATAAACTGATTGGAGTTATAGTCGTGGGGGTTGGACTACCCCAGGTCGGCATTGAGAGAGATCTTATCAAGGCGCATTTTCCGGAAGCTGGATTTGAATATGCCTATCTACTACCAGGACTGATTCGTGTGCTCCAGACAGCGGGCCGGGTCATTCGCGGCAGTAGCGATAAGGGAATTATCTGCCTGGTTGACCGGCGATATCTTGAGTCAAGATATCGCAATTTGTTGCCTGTTGAATGGGATCTACAATCGTGCTCTGGAATCAAGGATCTGGAACACCAATATACCCGGTTCTGGTCCCCTAAAAAGTAATCCTGCAGTTGGTACATTGTAGGTACAGTGCAGGAGCCTGTACCATCTTGGCCAGCGTCCTTAGTTCAGTGGGCACAATGGAGACAAGGCCCACCGGGAGCGAAGGCATGATACTCACCGACGAGCGTAGCAATTGCCTGATCAATTGGTCCTTTGGTGACAATTCTTTTTCCAGATAGATGACGTCATAGTCGGAAATATCGGCGAGAATCGCTGCCGACTGGATGGCGGCTTGCGTATCGCCGATTGCATCAATCAGACCATTTTCCAGCGCTCGGGTGCCTGACCACACCCTGCCTTGTGCAACGGAATCGGCCTCTTCAATACTCAGTCCACGACCTTCGGATACCAAATGGAGAAAGCGCAGATAAGTTCGATCGACCGATGATTGCAGCGTTTTTTCGAATAAGGGGTTAAGTTTAGCAAAACTATTGAAGGCTCCCGAAAGCGGCGTGGTGCCGACGCCGTCAGAGTGGATTCCCAATTGATCAATACTGTTTTCAAACGTGGGAAATAGGGTGAAGACACCGATGGATCCGGTAATGGTCGTTTCGGCTGCGAAGATCTTGTTTGCAGTTGATGCTATCCAGTAACCACCGGATGCCGCATAACCGCCCATGGATGCCACCACCGGTTTACCGCTTTCCTGTGTTGCTGCTAGTTCGGATCGAATGAGTTCTGAGGCTGATGGGCTTCCACCCGGACTGTCAATGCGAATCACGATTGCTTTGATCGAATTGGAGTTTCGAGCCTGTCTGATAAGTCTGGCAATAGAATCACCGCCGATTTCACCGGGGGGTTGTTCTCCGTCGAGAATATTGCCTTTTGCGATAATGACCGCAATTTTGTCACTGGCAGGATTGATGGCGGCGATCGGTGATTTTTCTGCCGCCAGGTATCTACGGTAATCAATGTGATTGTAGGTGTCGCCGGATTCACCGGAAAGCGCCTTCATCTCCTCTCGCCAGTCGGATCGAGATATCAGATCGTCCACTAGTCCTGTCACAACGGCGAGTCGAGCCGGGTCTGAATCGTTCGCCTCAAGCAAAGCGCCGTAGTCACTGATGTAGTCCGAGATCGCATCAATCGGCATTTCCCTATGATTTGCGATGGTCGCCAGATAGCTGCCCCACAGAAAATCGACAAGTTCCTGGTTAGCCTCACGGGAGTGATCAGACATGTCGTCACGTTGAAACATTTCGGCAGCATCTTTGTAGGTGCCTGCTTTAATAACGTGCATGCTCACGTGAAGTTTATCCAGAGCTGACTTCAAGTAGAGAGGGTAGGTGCCAAAACCCTGTAGGAAAACCCCGCCCAATGCGGGCAGACTGTGCTTATCGATATAAATCTTGTCTGCAAAAGATGCCAGGTAATACTGCGACTGAGTGTAACTGGTCCCAAAGGCATACACGGGTTTCTCGGTAGCTTTGAATAATTCGAGCGCCCTGCCTATATCGTCGTATTGCGGGAGGGTTGATCCTCTGAGCTTGGAAAGATCAAGCGCAATGGCTTTGATTCGATCATCTTCAGTAGCCAGGAGGATGGCATCAATGAGGTCCCTGCCCAGTGTTTCAGGATCGTTCTCATTTTCTCCAGACAGGTACTGTTCCACAGGGTCGATCATGCGTACCTGTTCAACGATGATGCCTTCCGGGTCAAGAATCATCACCGCAGAATCCGGCACGCTGCTGGATTCCTGGCTAAAGACCGCAAATACGATAAGTCCAATAACCGCGATGAAGATCACGTTTCCTGTGGCGTTCTTGAGTGCCGTAATGTATTGCCAGATTTTTTTCACTGATATTCCAAAAAAAAATAATCTTGAAGAGCAAATGCTACCACATTGCCCTGTACAGTTAGACCTGTAGACCTCGTCTCTTTAGCGCACGAATCACATCATCTGGCGCATTTACCAGGTCCGTTTCGAATCCTAAGTCAGTTGCCGCGGCAATGTTGCCGGGATTGTCATCGAAAAACAGGACTTCGCCGGGTTCAGCGCAAAGCCGCCTCAGTACGTTATCGAAAGCTGCCCGGTCGGGTTTGAGGATACCCGTTTGATGGGAGAGAAATGACATCTCAAAATATTTCATGACAGGTTGATCGTGAAGAAAATGATTGAAATGAGAAATATTGGTGTTGGACAAACAGGCTAGACGATACCGATCGACAAGCGCGATCAGTAACTCTTCAGCGCCGCCAAATGCCCCCTGGGGCCAGGCATTAAACTTAACCAGGAAATTGTCAACAGAAACGGCTAGCCCGAATTCGTTGATCATGCCCTGCGCAAATTCAATGTCGGTGCAACGCCCCGACTCGAAGCGGCGTACCGAGGGGCTGCTTATCCAGTTTTTCCAGATCTGTTGATCATCGAAGGGTGATGAGGCCATCATTTGCTGTAACGACCCCAGTTCTATGAGAACGCCGCCCAGATCAAAAAGAAGAGTGGTAACATTTCCCATAGCGTACAGAATCTTCTACATCGGGATCATTGGCGGCAACCGGATAATAATAGCGGAAAGAGAATTGGAAACGTAACCATGTCGATGATTTATGAATTGGGTCTGGATAAGAATTCCGCAAACTTTGAAATGCTGACGCCTTTGAGTTTTCTGGAGCGAAGTGCAACCCTGTATCCAGACTATGACGCGACAGTTAACGGTGACGATGTTAGAAGCTGGCGCCGGATTTATGACCGGTGTGTTCTGCTCGCATCGGCTCTTGGTAAAAGAGGCATAGGTAAGGGGGACACCGTCGCTGCGGTATTGCCCAACCTGCCCGAAATGCTCGAACTTCATTTTGCTGTTCCTATGGCTGGTGCAGTTCTTAACGCAATCAATACTCGATTGGATGCGGCAGCCATTGCTCTTATCCTCGACCATGGCGAAGCCCGGGTCCTGTTTACGGATCGCGAATTCAACCGGGTCGTCAAGGAGGCCGTAAAACTCATAGACAGAGAAATACTGGTGATCGATGTCATTGATCCTCTTTTTTCTGCTGGTGAACAAATCGGCACGATAGATTATGAAAGCCTGGTCGCAGAGGGAGACGAAGATTTTTCCTGGATCAAACCAGCGGACGAGTGGGATGCCATTACCCTGAACTACACATCAGGCACTACCGGTGATCCAAAAGGTGTTGTTTATCACCACCGAGGTGCCTATTTGAATGCCGCCAACAACGCGTTGACCTGGGAAATGGGCATGCATCCAAGATACCTCTGGACGTTACCCATGTTCCATTGCAACGGATGGTGTTTTCCCTGGACGCTGGCCGCCGTGGCCGGTGCAACAATCTGTTTGCGACACGTTCGAGAAGATGCTGTGTTTGCTTCAATCAGGAAAAATGATGTGACGCATTTTTGTGGTGCACCTATCGTTCTTAATACCTTGATAAACGCCGATAGCTCGCTGCACAAAGATCTCAAACCCGGTATTAAAGTGATGACAGCGGGTGCTGCGCCGCCAGCCGTAGTCATCAAGGGTATGGAAGAATTGGGTTTCGAAGTTATTCAGGTCTATGGGCTGACAGAAACCTATGGGCCGATGATCGTTTCTGCATGGCGGCACGAATGGGATAGCCTTTCAACTGACGAAAAATATGCACTCAAGGCCAGAACAGGCATCTCATCTATCCTGGCAGGGGCGATGATGGTGGCTGACCCCGAGACGCTCGAACCAGTCCCCTGGGATGGGCAGACTCTGGGGGAAGTGTTTATGAGAGGTAACATTGTCATGAAGGGGTATCTGAAGAACCCGGAAACAACGAGTAAGTCGTTTGAAGGCGGCTGGTTTCATTCAGGTGACCTTGCCGTGTGCCATCCTGATGGGTACATTCAAATCAAGGATCGTTCGAAAGACATCATTATTTCTGGAGGGGAGAATATTTCCAGTATTGAAGTCGAAGACGTGTTGTTCAAACATCCCAAGATCCTCGAGGCTGCAGTGGTCGCGAAATCTGATGAGAAATGGGGTGAACATCCATGCGCTTTCGTAACCTTACAGCCAGGGCAGGTCATGGAGACTACTGAAGTCATCGAGTATTGCCGGGAGAATCTGGCCCGGTTCAAGGTGCCGAAGACGGTCATCTTCGGGCCGCTTGAGAAAACTTCGACGGGCAAGGTGCAAAAATATCGATTGCGAGAAATTGCGGAAGGCCATGATGTCTAGAACAACTTCGTGTGTTATTCGGCTGGCCAGGCTCGCTGATGCAGGCACTATTGCTGAAATGTCTCGAGCATTGGTTGAGTACGGACTAGCGTGGCGTTGGCGGCCACCTCGAATTCGTCAATTGATTAGCAGCCGTGAAGCCACGGTCATCATTGCGGAAAGCTCAAATAAGGTCAGCGGCTTCGCGATTGTCACTTTCGCCCCGGTGTCTGCCCATATCAACCTGTTAGCGGTGAATCCTGTTAGTCGAAGAAGCGGCGTTGCGACAGCAATGATTGACTGGTTAGTCGAGTCCTGCCAGGTTGCAGGATTGGGCTGCATAAGACTCGAGGTCAGAGCTGCGAATCTTGGTGCGATAAAATGTTACAACAAGTTGGGCTTCGAATCCGTCGGCGTGACCCGCGGTTACTATGATCGGAAAGAAGATGCCCAGCACATGGTGTTAACGCTCATCTCCCCGGAAACAGAAAAGCGACGGCCGGCATGAACAGCAATCGACCACTCTGGCGACCAGAAGAAATCAGGGCTGTTTTTGGTTGTGAAAATTTCAAGGTAGAGATAGAAGGTATCAGCATCGATTCTCGATCAACCGTCCAGAATGATCTGTTTATCGCCTTGTCAGGCGATCCGGGTCCGAGGTTCGGTGGCGGCGACCGGGATGCTCGTGATGGGCACGATTTTGTCGGCAGTGCTGTAGAGAATGGCGCGGCTTCGGTGATGGTTCATCGCGATCTCGAATCTTCGGTGGCAAGCATCCTTGTTGAAGATACGCTCGCTGGCCTCTGGCAACTGGGTGCAGCAGCACGGAAAAGATGCTCCGGAAAAATAGTCGCCATCACCGGTAGTAGCGGGAAAACAACCATGCGATATTGGCTGGAATCAGTGTTGCAGAGTATTGCGCCAACTCATGCATCAGTTGGCAGTCTGAATAATCACTGGGGTCTGCCCTTGTCGTTGTCACGAATGCCGTCTGGTTGCGCCTATGGCGTGTTCGAAATTGGTACTAACCATGAGGGAGAAATCGCACCCCTGGCAGAACTGGCGTCGCCGGATGTTGCATTGGTGCTCAATGTCTTGCCTGCGCATATCGGAAACTTCAAAGATATGGTCGCGCTTCGAACTGAGAAGTTGTCGATTAAGCATGGCCTGGTTGAAAATGATGGCGTCCTGATTTTACCTGTTGAGCTTGCCAGGTTTGCAAACCATCAGCAAACCATTACCTTTGGCATTTCGCCCGATGCGGATGTGTCGAGCGTCCTGAATGATTCGACCCTGCTGGATATAGACGTGTGCGGAGAAAAAATAGAATGCCGGGTACCATTTGTGGGCAAAGAACGGGTTGAATCTATCCTGGCACTGTTTGCGGTACTCAAAGCGCTGGATATCAAGTCATCGATCGCTGCGCAGCGAGTCGGAACGCTCGAACTACCAGAAGGTCGGGGCAACAGGGTGACTGTTGGTGGGATCGTTGTTGTCGATGACAGCTACAACGCGAATCCTGTCAGTATGGCCATGTCTCTCACAGCGTTGCAGCAATCCGGTAAGGGGAAAAAAATTGCCCTGTTAGGAGAAATGCTTGAACTGGGCGAGACGAGCCTTGATGCGCACCGGCAGATTTCGCGACTCTGCATGGATCTTGATGAGGTTATCTCTTTTGGAGAGGGGTTCAAAGGGGTGAGTTTCGAGTGCAACCACCGGCATATTCGTGATGTGGCAGTTTTTGATCTGGATGAATTTCCCAAACACCTTAACCCAGGGGATACGGTGCTAGTAAAAGGCTCAAATAAGGTGTTCTGGAAAAACGGCTTTGTGAACGATCTGGTTAAACGCCTGGCCCGTTAGCTTCAATCATCCTGAATCTTCGGGTCCTGATCTGTGTCTACGTAGAATTCCGATTCCGCTTCAGACAGCATGCCGGTGCCGTTCCACGGCAGCAGATGGTACTCCGCATGATAAAAATCCATAAAGGGATATTTAATAATCTCGAAGTAAGGTGAATAGTCAAAATCGCTGGGCGTACACAAACGCGGATTTCTTCGAAACAACTTCAGTTTGCCTTCCTCGGTATGTTTAACCAGCGGTAAAATCGGGAAGTTAACGTAGCCAAATGCTTCAGCAATCATGGTCGAACAGACCGTTTTTTCTGTCCTCCCGGCATTACGGGTAAACAAGGTCGACGCCCATTTTTTAGGAAGCAGATACCAGGGAAAGAGGAATCGGGCGAGATCCAGTATCTGGCGCACATCATAATCCAGTCCGATTTGACTCACTGCGTAACGGATAACCTCTAACGCGTCCGTATGCGATAGGCGTGAAGGACGACAAATACGCAGGTGCTCATCGTCGTGGACATCAAGTGACCGAACCACTGTGCCAAATCCAAGCAAACTTTCAATGACCAGGCGATCGCCGGAGTCACCGCCATAAAGTGATGCTATCCGGGCGCGTAATTCGTCATCTTCGATATCATACAATCGGCCTATATATAAGGCAGCGTGGGTCCACGGGCTGTTAGTCAGCCAGCGGATAATGTCACTGACACGTGATCGACCCTCAATCAACACCACGTCACAGGGCCGTAGTTCATGGCTAATGCGGTCAAAGTCGCTAAGTGGGAATTGCCGGGGCGGTTTTGCCCTGTTAAGCCAGTTAATCCACGCAGGCATCAGTTATTGATCATCCTGTATTCAGTATTTATCCGCACTTTATCGAACACCATTATCTGGTCCTGCTTTAATACCAGGCTGTAGCATGTATAATTTTAGCTCACCATGCATTAGCTCACCATCAAGGGTCCCGTCATGATAGTCGACAGGTTAGGTAGAAGATTTACCAATTTGCGGGTCAGCTTAACAGCTGCCTGCAACTATGCCTGTACCTATTGTGTGCCAGACGGTAAGCGCTTGATGAAAGCGCAGAACGAACTGTCGGCAACTAAACTGCTTGATGCAGTAGAACTGCTGCAGCAAGCGACTGGCATCGACAAGGTCAGGATTACAGGCGGTGAGCCACTGGTAACTCCGAAGTTCGATGACTTTTTGACGGGTGTTATGTCCCTGGGATTACGCGACGTGAGCTTTACGACCAATGGTCAATTACTTCTCGCAAAGAGGGAAGTCATTGCAGAATCAGGGCTCAAGCGTATTAATGTCTCTCTGGATACCCTGAATCCATTGAAATTCAAGCAAATCGCCAGAGGTGGTGATTTGCAGACGGTACTGGACGGCATCGAGGCCATGCTTGAGCTCGGGCTCAGGATCAAGATTAATATGGTGCCGCTCCGATCGCAGAATTTCTCGGAAATTGTCCCGATGTTGCAATATTGTCTCGAACGAGGCATTGAACTCAGATTCATCGAGCTGATGCGAATGGGACACCTGGTGAATAACAATAGCTTCCAGGTCGATTTTGTCTCAATGGAAGCGCTGCTCGACGAGATTGGTGGAACATTTGAGTTCAGCCGCACCGAGGCACCTTATGATTCTACTGCTGCTCGTTTTTCAATTCCGGGTGCAGGTAACTTCGGTATCATTGCCAACGAAAGTGAACCTTTCTGCAGAACCTGCACCAGACTTCGACTGTCGTCTGATGGTTATCTTTATGGATGCCTGTCAAGTACCCATCGACAGTCAATTCATGAGGTGCTTGAACTGCCTCGACATCGGGCTCTGCCCCGCCTCCAGGGCCTGCTGGTGAATGCACTCGGTGACAAAAAACTCGCATTTCAAGGCGAAGTTACCGTTATGAAATTCATTGGTGGCTAACCTCAGCGGATGCACATCACAAAGGTGATCAATATGCCCGATTGCCGAGCATAAACTAGCGACATACAAGTATTTATTGGCGGAACCTAAGCGGTAGACTGTGCGCACTGATCGGCCATAGCCGATTAACCTTACCAACCAGACACAGGACCGAGCCATGATGGATCTCGATATACCCGCGCGACTGATACCTGTCAGAGACAAGATCGATAAGTTCGTAAAAACGAAAATTGATCCTCTTACCGAAGAATATTACAACGAAATTGACGTTGGTGACCGCTGGTCATTGACGGATCGCCAGCTTGAAATCCTGGGTGGCCTGAAAGATGACGCACGGGAAGCCGGCCTCTGGAATTTCTTTCTACCCGAGAGCCAGGGCGGTGCCGGTGTTAGCAATCTGGAATATGCCCATCTAGCCGAGGTCATGGCGCGCAATCCCATGGCATCTGAGATATTCAATTGTGCTGCACCAGATACCGGCAATATGGAAGTACTGGAACGATACGGTAGCGACGAACAGAAGAAACAATGGTTAGAGCCACTGCTCGAAGGCAAGATTCGCTCAGCCTTTGCGATGACCGAGCCGCATGTTGCTTCTTCTGACGCGACCAATATTTGTACTTCGGCCGTGCTCGAAGGCGATGAGTGGGTTATCAATGGCGAGAAACACTACATTTCCGGGGCCGGCGATCCTCGCTGCAAAGTGATGATAACCATGGTGCTCACCAATCCAGAGGCACCAAAACATCTGCGACAATCCCAGATTCTCGTGCCGATAGATGCAAAAGGTGTTGATATTATCCGCCCCATGTTTGTTTTCGGTAAAGATGATGCGCCTCATGGACACATGCATATTAAGTTCGACAATGTGCGGGTACCCAAGGAAAGTATCATTCTCGGTGAGGGCAGAGGATTTGAAATCTCTCAAGGTCGCCTTGGTCCCGGCAGGATCCATCACTGTATGCGATCTGTTGGTGTAGCAGAGCGTGCGCTGGAGTTGTTGTGCAAACGAGCATTGTCACGAACTGCTTTTGGCAAACCCCTGGCAGAACTGGGTGGCAACTATGATGTCATTGCTGATTCACGAATCGAGATCGATATGTGTCGACTGGCGGTGCTTAAAGCTGCCTACATGATGGATACGATCGGGAACAAGGAAGCCCGCAAGTACATCTCGGCCATAAAAGTTGCCGTACCGAACATGGCACTCCGAGTGGTTGACCGCGCAATTCAGATGCACGGCGCACTTGGTGTCTCTCAAGATACACCGCTGGCTGCCATGTGGACTTCTCAACGAACTCTGCGATTGGCCGATGGCCCTGACGAAGTGCATCGTCGAGTGATAGCCAGAGAAGAGCTCAAGCAGTATCAATAAGCGGCTCGGCTGAACACTGTGAGCTATCTGAACTATGCTGACAAAAAGACCACCCTTGGGGTGGTCTTTTTTTGTCCGCAGGAAGGGTCAGGTCGTGATTGCTTGCTAATCGGCTGCTTTGTCGCTTAAATGACCACTTTACGCTTCCGGGCAAAAGCATTGAGAAGACTTCTAGTCCTTTGGCTATGGCTTGGTTGTACCTGCCAGCCGTCATTTGCTGAACCGCAGCAAGAGATTGACGAAACCTTCAATTTTTCAGTGACCCGCAATATCCCTTACGTTCCTGCAAAGCTGGACCAGGCCGTCAACAAGTTACAAATACTCGACATCTATAGGCCCGTCGGCGCGGAATCTTCACCGGTAATTTTGTACATTCACGGCGGTGGCTGGGCATTTGGGGACAAAAAAGATGTCCACTATAAACCTCACTATTTTACTCGAAACGGCTTTGCCTTTGTCAGCATGAACTATCGATTGCACTGGGACTACAAAGTCTATGACGAGCTCGTTGATATCATTAGTGCCATTGCCTGGATCAACCAGGAGGGTGCTTCTCACGGCCTTGATAGTTCCAGGGTAGTACTGATGGGACATGCAGCGGGGGCGCATCTGTCCTCACTGGTGGTCGGAGATCCGAGCTATCTGCTGGCAGAAAACATGACTGCTGAAAACATCAAGGCAGTGATCGCAATCGACTCGTCGAGCTATGACATTTTGAGGCTAATGAAAGAGCTGGGAAGCTTTGTGGAACGTCGCCAACACGAACTTATCTTTGGCGGTGATCAAAATGTTTGGAAGGCAGCGTCGCCGATTCACCATGTAATGAAAGGCAAGTCATTACCACCTTTTGCAATTATTTATGATCTATCATTAGACGCCTCTACGCTTCAAGCCAAAGGTTTTGCGAAACGCCTGGCCGAGGCAGATGTGCCCGTTATCATGATCCCGGGGTTGGAAGATTCTAAAACCAGGACCAATGAGCTGATAGGAACTGCAGGTAATGTGACAACCGGGGCGCTGATGGCCTTTCTTCGCTCTCAGATCTAAGCAAGACTAACCGATGTTTTTTCGCCTTTTTCTTCCCTGCTGCCTGGTGTTCAGCGGCGGTTTTTGTATCGGTGTGCATGCCGCAGATGGCGTTCAGAATGATGTTTATCCGGGCAGCCATTTAGTCGCGGGTCCTGAAGCTGCCAGTCCAAATAACGATTCAGAAAATGAACAGCCGGACTTTGCTCAGTCGGACCCTCATCAACCGGACAGGGGCCGAGGCAAATCCACATTACTCATCCAGGCACCGATTATTGCCGGTGAAGTCGTTGCCGTGCAACTCGTCTACGAAAATACGGTAGAGCTCTTGCCGGGCAGTGCTCTGCAACTGGGAAGACACTGGAGCGAGTTGGTGCGCTTTCAGAATGCATCCAAAAGTGCCAATAATTACGTCGACATCACTTCCTCAGCTCAAAACGCTCGTTTCAAAACTTCGTATCGGGAAATTGATGGGCTGGATGGAGGCCTGGAATCACTGGCTGACTCAGTGGTGTTTACGCTTATCGATGGTGTCATACCCGCTGGAAGTCGAACCACCCTACTAATCAGCCAATTGAACCTCCCAACTCATGTGCAGGCGCAATATCGGCTACCACTTTACCTTCGATCAGCTGATGCGGTGCGGTTCGTCAAAATTCCTGGCACTTCTGTTGCGGTTAGTCCCGGCCCACTCAAAAACCTGTCACTTTCCGGCCAGTCGCTAGTCCGGCCAGGACAGCCAGTCGATTTGTGGATACGGTTGGAGGATCAACATGGCAATCTGATTAAGGATCGGACGATCTCACTGGATTTGCTGGTGAACGGCACCTTTAGGCAACGCGTTAATGTGACAGGGGCCCTACAGAGGATCGACGGCGTTGTTTTCAATGTCCCCGGTCACTATCAGCTGGAAGTCCGTAGTGGTGGCGGTGGCTTGCGAGCCCAGTCAAATGTAATCAGTGTTGATAATTATCAGCACAATATATTGTGGGCTGATATGGCGGCTACCAGCCAGGCATCCGATGGCGCGAATATCGCCGATGAGGTTTTTAACGCCAGGGCAGGGGATTACGACCTTGTTATCCTCGCGGATCATGATCAATACCTAATGGGCAACCCAGGCACCTCTGTTGATGAAGTCACTGTCTATAATCTGAGCAGGGAACTCAATCAGGGTGGCGCCTTGCTACGGTTGGTCCGAAGCGATGGAGAGTTGATAGAGGTGGCGGTCCCCGAACAACCAACGGACTTGCGCTATCAAACACCTCAGAGCCTGAGGCTCGTGCAGATTGTTGCTGGCGGTTCTGTTTATGCCTGGTTGGGAGATCGCGCTGCTGCAGCGGGTTACCAGGTAGGGTTTGTTGGATCCAATCATTCACACCAATATCCGGAAGCGCACAAAAAGGTATATACAGCGATAGAAGTTCGACACGGCCAATCGTGGTTTGATGCCTTGATGGCACGACAAACCTACGTTTCCGTCGGATCCAAAATTATTTTGTTAACCGACAATTCAAATCTGGGAATGACGTCGATCCGTGAGCCTGGTCTGCGGGTTATTGCCGACCAGCCAATTCGCTCAATCAAGTTGTTCAAGAATGGCTCGCACATTGCTTCCCGTCAGGGGCAACTGGTAGGCGATAACGAGTTTACCCTGACAGTAAATTCTTCAAGTGAGCCTTTCAGCGGGATCTTAAGTAAACCAAGAAATGCCAGACAATGGGTGGGTTACATTGCCACCAGGGATGCGATTATTCTGATTGACGATTCGCATCTCGGGAATTGGCAGGTCAGACAGGGACCTGATCGGCGTCGATTCGATTTTCTGACACGAACCCATGGGCGGCAGGAATCGTTTGATTTTTCCCTTGACGATCCAGGCCATGACACGGTGCTGGAGATTGGCATCGCTGAGGGATTTGAGGATGCAGCATGGCTGCCGGAAGATCGATTGCCGCAGGAAACAACAGCCCAGCGGTTCCTGGTCCCGTTGAATGAGGTGCAATCCGGCGCTTTTCGAGAAATTGAGGTTAATGGGTATAAGGACACGCTGACTATCCACCCGGCGACAAACCCATTAGCTGCAGCGGTAACCTTTACCCATATTGATACATCAATGCCCAGGTATGATGATTACTACTACTTCCTTGTAGAACTTATCGACGGCTCATATGCCTATTCCTCGCCTATTCATGTCGGTGATTTTTAAACCACTGGTGTATCGATAGTGGCGTGACAAGAATCACCTTCATCGACTAGAACACACTCTGAGCCTCGACAAGGGCCTGCCACCGACAATCAGATCTCTGGGCAAAGCTCCTCGCATTGTTTCTACTGGAAGTGTTTCTACTCGAAGTGTTTCCGCTCGAATTGTACTAATCGAATAACCTGTTCTATTTCCTGAGTCGGTCCCGAATGATCCTTACCAGGAGACTCTCTTGTCTAAAAAAATAAGTCCGCAAAAAAAATCGCTATCGTAAAGGCCGGTTGGCACGCCGAAATCGGCCATGCTTTTGCACAAAGTTGCGTAAATCATCTGGAAACAGAAGGCCTGACTGTTACCGAATATGAAGTACCGGACGTTGTTGAGATCCCATTGTTTACTCAAAAGCTCATCGCTACAGGGACCGTCGACATGGTGATCGTGACCGGGTTGATTGTTGACCATGGCGTTTATCGACACGATTTTGTCGCGGCGACAGTATTGGATGCGACCATGAAAATTCAACTCGACAGCGGCACACCGATCATCTACGGTATTCTCACTCCTCAAGATTTTATGAGCGATGGGAGAGAAACCTTTTTCAGATCGCACTTCGTACAAAAGGGCATAGAGGCTGCAAATGCTTGTCTGGTAACCATTCGCAACGAGCAGTTGATTGCAGGATTGCATGGGGCCGCAGAGCAGCTAGTCAACGGACATTTATTTGATAAACACTTAATTGATAAACAAGGGCATAGCACTTAATGAAATACCTACACACAATGGTTCGGGTTGTTGACATTGAAGCTTCTCTGGATTTTTACTGCAACAAACTTGGATTAGTCGAGCTTAGTCGGAATGAAAGTGAGCAGGGCCGATTTACGTTGGTCTTCCTGGCAGCACCGGGTGATGATTCAGCCCAGGTTGAGCTGACCTACAACTGGGATGGTGATGAGCTCGGCGATGGTAGCAGAAACTTTGGGCATCTTGCCTACGCCGTGGACGATATTTATGCTACCTGTCAGCAATTATTGGATGCCGGGGTCACGATAAACCGCCCGCCAAGAGATGGCTGGATGGCATTCATAAGGTCCCCGGACAATATTTCGATCGAGTTGTTACAAACTGGCGCTCCACTTGAGCCTGCAGAACCCTGGGTTTCGATGGAGAATACTGGAGAATGGTAAAACAATAATAAATTCGGAGGCCGTTATGGCGACTTATATCATGCTCAGTAATTTGACCGATGAAGGCAGAAAGACGTTAAAAGAACGCCCCGAACGCGTTCATGCGGTTAACAAGGAAATCGAAGCCATGGGGGCAAAGGTGACGGCCCAGTACGCGACTATGGGTGGATATGATTTCGTGAATATTATCGAGGCGTCCACCAACGAAGTCATGCAACGCCTGGCGGTTGAACTGGGTAGTCGGGGTACCATAAAAATCACTACCCTACCTGCAATGGGGGTCGATGATTTTGTTGCTATGCTGCAAGGTCAGGCGCCAGGAGGCGGCTAGAGGCGATGCCTGCCTACGTCCTGCTTAGTCGGTTGTCGAGTCAGGGACAACGAGAGATTGCGGCTGAGCCTGAGAAATTGAAACAGATCAGGGGTGTGCTGGAGCAATGGGAAGCTAACATCCTTGCCGACTATCAACTGCTCGGTGAATATGACCACTGCACGGTCTTCGAAGTGTCCGATAACTTCCGTGCCCAACGAGCCGTACTCCACCAGGAACTCATTGATACGGATGGCAAGCTTCTGTTGCCCGCCATCGATCTGGCGCTTTTTCAGAAACTCATCAGGCAGGAATTCAGAACAGACGGTCCCCATCATTGGCAAATCAAGTGGTGGGCAAAAATCGCACGACTGTGTTTTCGCTGGTATCAATACGACCGCTGGATATGGCGTTACTTCAAGCCCTTCAACATCACAGGACTCGAAAATTTTAACCAGATAAAAGGCCCCTGCATAGTCGTTGCGAATCACACCAGCCACTTCGACACTTTTGCCTTGTTAGGCTGTTTGCCCAACCGGATACGCTCGAACCTTTACATGGGTGCAGCCGCAGACAGATGGTTTCTTGTTAAGGGGGGCGGACGAAAAGAGCTGGCCTTACAACCCTGGTATAACTCCATGATTGTGGGTAGTTTCCCGATTCGTCGTGGCGGTGGTTCTGCGTCTCTCGATTATTCCAAGTGGTTACTCGATAGCGGTGCCAATTTGGGAATCTTTCCAGAGGGTACGCGATCAACCTCCAGAAAAATGTCGAGATTCAAACACGGAGTATCGCTACTGGCCCTCGAAAAAGGGGTCCCGGTGGTTCCTGTATACCTGTCAGGCTTATCAAAGATACGACCGAAAGGAAGTCGTGCCATTACACCCGGGCCTGTTTACGCACACATACAGGCGCCTATATTCTTTGAAGACGGGCTCGAAGTGCCGGATGCGACGCGTATGATCTACGATGCTCTCAATGGTCCACATGATCGAGTGTCTCGCCTGGGTGACGAGGCCGGCCGGTACGACTATTAGAGTAATTGGTTCTCAATATATTCGGCGACTCCATCATCGAGGTTTGACAGGGTGATATGGTTCGCCGCCGCCTTAACACTATCATCGGCCTGACCCATGGCGACGGATTTCCCAGCCTCACGAAACATGGCTATGTCGTTATCAGCATCACCAAAGGCAATGACCTCTGATGACGCAATACCCAAATAGTCACAAGCTTTAACCAATGCGATGCCCTTATCTGCGGTATGGGCGGTGATGGTAATGACTGTTTTGCCGCTGGGCCCAATCGAATCAAAAATATTCACCTCACTTTTAAAATCTGACCGTGCAAGCGCCTTAACCAATGCAATAGTGTCGCGACCTTGTACCGTCGCTATTCTGGGCAGCTCGTCTGATTGAGGCAGCTGACCTACCCATCGCAATTCATCACTTAGATATTCAGCAGCGGGCTGCTTGTCTATCTTCAGCCAGGTGTGTGCATTTAAAGTGGCTGAAGCGATACAGCGATTATCGTTACAAATCGAGTAGAGTTGCTGCACAAATGTTGCTGGCAGGCGTGTGTCATAAATATCCTTATTATCGTTCGTGCAATAAACCTGTGCGCCGCTACAGGCAATAATAGGAACCCCCTGCAAACCAATTCCGGCCGCGATGCGTTCAGCCATCTGTCGCCAGCGAGCTGTTGCAATGATCACGTGATATCCGGCCATGGCGGCTTTTTTTACCGCATCACGATTCCTGTCGGAAAGCTTCTCTCCGACCAGCAAGGTGCCATCCAGGTCAATAGCGAGTGCTTTAATCTTCTTTGACATATGAATTGACTCTGACTGTTCTAATCGCTTAGATGTCAACTTAGCATGAAGATTCAGAGGTAGAGACCAGATGTCCCCATGGCTGGAACGCATTCAGGAAGAAATTATCGATCCCGACCAAAAAATTTGTGATCCACATCATCATCTTTGGGATCGAGGCGGTAATCGATATTTGATCCATGAACTTCTAGAAGATATAAACTCCGGTCACAATGTCGTCAGTACAGTGTTCGTCGAATGTGATTCCATGTTCAACGTAGACCTACCCAATCACCTCGCGCCGGTCGGCGAGACTGAGTTCGTTCAAGGTGTTGCAGCAATGAGTAGTTCCGGTCTGTATGGCGATGGTCGGGTTGCTGCGGGCATCGTTTCATTTGCTGATCTGACCCTGGGTAGCGGAGTCCGGGACGTTCTGGAGGCGCATATTGCCGCATCACCAAATCGATTCAGGGGTATTCGTCATGCAACGAGCTGGCATGCCAGTGCTGATGTTAGAAATTCCCATGCAAACCCGGTTGAATTTCAGATGCAACAGGAGGATTTTCTTGAAGGGTTTTCGATTCTTGGAGAAATGGGCTTAAGTTTCGATGCCTGGTGCTACCATCATCAGATCCCGGAAGTTGTCCAATTGGCAAAATCAAACCCAGACGTCACCCTGATCCTGAATCACTTCGGTGGCCCCCTGGGAATTGGTCCCTATGCGGGCAAGCAGGACGAAGTCTTCGCCGAGTGGAAAGAGTCCATTCTTGCATTAACTGATGTACCGAATGTGTTCTTCAAGCTGGGTGGCATTAACATGAAGATAAATGGTTTTGGTTGGCATAAACGTGAACAACCACCAACGTCCGATGAGCTTGTTGATGCAACTGCACCTTACTACGAAACCTGTATCGATGCGTTTGGTGCGCAACGATGCATGTTTGAAAGTAATTTTCCGGTCGACAAGGACTCAGTGTCTTACCCCGTACTCTGGAACGCGTTCAAGAAAATGGCGGCGTCGCGAACCACCCAGGAAAAAGACTGGCTGTTTCACGATACCGCCGCTACCGTTTATCGATTGTGATGATGTTCGATGGCCAATGTTTTTGTGGGAGCGTTAAGTTCACGGTTTCAGCGCCGACCAAATGGTGCGCTCACTGCCATTGTACGATTTGTCAGCGAATTCATGGCAGTGGTGTGGTGACCTGGGTCGGCTGTATTGCTGACTCGGTCAAGATAGAAGACAAGAACAATTGCCTGATCTGGTTTGAATCAACCAGCGGTGCAGAGCGAGGCTCCTGCAGACAGTGCACAACCCATCTGTTTTTCCGATCAGTTAACTGGCCTGATGAACTTCATATCACCAGGACAAGCTTCTCAGGAGAGTTGGATCGTGAACCGGAAGTACATGCGCATCATAGTACTCACGTGAACTGGCTGACTTACGGCGATGATTTGCCGACACAAGAGTAGCCGGTGAATCGTCGAACACTACTGGGTCGCCTGGTAGCCGGATTTTCTGCCATTGCCCTGGCTGGATTCAGTTTCCCCTTTATCCGGGCATGGATGCCGAGCTTTGACAACGAGGTCATCCTTGATATCAATGTTGATGATCTGACTGAAGGTGAATCGAGGATCGTCAGGTGGCTGGGGCGAAATGTATATATCGTGAGGCGGAACAAACAGAAAACACTGGCACTGGGACCAGGCGATCAAGACAGGGAAGATCCAGATTCTTTGAGGTCAAGCCAGCCTGAATTCGCGAACAATCCATATCGCTCGAGGAGACCCGATCACCTTGTGGTGTATACAAACTGCACTCATCTTGGCTGCGAAGTTGAACTGGTCTCTGACAATAGCTTCGGGGGGTTTAGCTGCCCCTGTCACCGCAGTCAGTACGATAGTGCCGGACGCGTAGAGAAGGGCGCAGCCGCAAAATTGAATCTTGAGGTACCCGGTTACGATTACATCGGCTGGAATGTCATCAGGTTAAAGCAAGGTTAAGGAGACAGAAAAAAGATGAAACTGTTTTGGATGCTAATGCTAGCGACGGTAATACCAGTTTGTTATGGGGCGCCGGCACCCTGTTCAGGGGAAGAGTTTGGCGAGTTCGACTTTTGGCTGGGTAAATGGACAGCTTATTCATCCGAAGGTGTAAAACAAGGATCCAATCACCTGCACAAGATAATGGGTAACTGTGGGATGCAGGAAAACTGGACCAGCGCCAATGGTTAGTTCAAAGGAACCAGTTACAATTTCTACATGCCCCGAAAGAAAGTCTGGCACCAGACATGGGTGGACAATGGCGGTGGTCGTCTTTTACTTGAGGGTAGGTTCGAGGATGGCGCGATGCGCCTGCGTGGCGGCAGGAAAAACGCTGAAGGTGGTAACGTGATAGACCAGATTACCCGGACCCTGCTTGAGGATGGTCGAGATCGCCAGTACTGGCAGGCCTCGAAAGATGAAGGTGTGGCCTGGAGCGATGTGTTCGATGGTTACTACAAAAAGGATGGTACTTAATAGCTGTGAATATCAAACATTTGCTGGTTGTTTACCATAGCAAGACCGGCAAAAACGGCGAGATGGCCGAGGCTGTCCAGCGCGGCGCACTGCACCGCGACATTAGTATTGACCTAAGATTTCTCAAGGCATCTGAGGCGGGTGTGGATGATCTGCTGTGGGCAGATGGGATGATATTTGGTACGCCTGAAAACTTTGGGTACATGTCAGGTGCGCTCAAGGATTTTTTTGACCGCACCTTCTACGAAGTTGAAGGCCAGGTTGACGGGAAACCTTATTGCATGCTTGTTGGTGCCGGAAATGATGGTATCGGTGCGGTGACCGCTATACGCAGAATCTGTATTGGTTACAAGTTCAAGGAAGTCCAATCCCCGATTATTGTCGTGGGTGATCTGGTCGATGAGCAACGAATCGCCTGCGAAGAGTTAGGCATGGCCATGGCAGCTGGCCTGGAGGCGGGCATCTTTTAGTTTTTAGGAACCTCTGATTAAAGCGAACTGAAATAGGTTCGGGCAGCTACCATGACTTTTGGTGCGAGCAGGATGGTCGAGGTCATCGTCGGGATGGCCATCAATGCAAAAGCGCCGTCCACCAGGCCAACCATTGCGTCCAGGGAAAGCATGCTCGCAACAACCGTCATGACGACTATGATGTAGTTGTAGTAGTGCTTACGTTCAGCGCCAATCAAAAAGGACAAACATTTGCTGCCATAATAGGAGTAGCTGAAGATGGTGGTAATACTAAAGAAAAATACACAGACAATGAGCAGGTAGGACCCATAGCCAGGTAAGGCCATCTCGAATGCTGCATTGGTTATGCTGACTCCACTCAGGTCTGTTAGTTGCCATGCACCGGTCATTAATATGAGAAGCGCAGTTGCGGTGCAGATAATCAGCGTATCGATGACGGGGCCCAGCATGGCAACCAGGCCTTCTCTCACCGGTTCGCTTGTCCTGGCAGCGCCATGAGCCATTGCCTCAGTGCCAATTCCTGCTTCATTGGAGAAGGCGCCGCGCCGCACACCCGTTGCGATGACAGTACCAATAGCGCCTCCCGCGACTGCGAGCCCGCTAAAAGCATCGGTGACGATGAGTGCCAGATAGTGCGGGACTTCCTGAAAATTGAGCATCAGGACATAGAAAGCGGCACTGATATAAATAAGGGCCATCACTGGGACAAGTCTTGAGGCAACCCTGGCAATTCTACCCAGCCCGCCGAAAATAACGGTAGAAACCACCGCAGCAAGAATTAACCCGGCAGCCAGGTTGAAGGCGGTGGTTTGATCGGCACTTATCCAGCCATTTTTCAGGAAAATGACCTCCCGAATCGTCTGTACCAGTTGGTTCGTCTGGAACAGTGGCAGACAGCCGACGACACCGGCCACACAGAAAAATACAGCCAGTGGTCGATATTTTTCACCAAGACCTTCTGTAATGACATACATGGGACCGCCCTGGAGATTACCCTCACTGTCCTGGCCTCTGTACATCACACTTAGCGTACAGGTAAAAAATTTCGTGGTGATGCCGAGTATGGCAGTCGCCCACATCCAGAAGACTGCCCCGGGTCCACCTACAGTGATCGCAACGGCAACCCCCGCAATATTACCCATGCCGATGGTGCCTGCGAGGGCACTCGAAAGCGCCTGGAAGTGGGTTATTTCTCCCGGACCTTCCTTGTCATATTTGCCGGACAAGAGGGCAATACCATGGGCCATATATCGAAACGGTAACAATCTGGAAAGGACAATAAAGTAGGCGCCACCTCCCAGGATAAGTATCAGTAGCCAGGGGCCCCAGGCAAGATCGCCAAAAGTGATGAGCAGTGTTTCAATACTATCCATCCCAATATCCATCAGCTAACCGTCAAGGTGAATCTATATCCACTAACCGATCAACAGCAGTAACCAGATCCTGAAGTAATGGCCTGTCCCGGTAATTTTCTTCAGCAAACTTTGCTTTGATAATCCCTTCAGAATTTATCAGGAAAATGCCAGGGTAGGGTACCCCGTAGTAGCGGGTATTGATGTCATAGGTAGGATTCAAAATGCCGAATTGCATGATGACTTCAGAATTTTCGTCACTTAAGAGGCTGTAAGAAATGTTGTATTTCCGCCGAAACTTTTCCAGTTGGGCGTAGGGATCGTAAAGCAGGGCGACAACGCTCACGCCTTTGGCTTGAAAGGCAGGTGCATACTCTGACAGCTCGACCAGCTGTTTGACGCAATATGGTCACCATTCGGTGCTGCGATTGAACAAAAGCAGGGTGCCATTTTTACCGGACAACTGCTCTATCCCCTTCGTATTTCCCCTCGTGTCGATGGCCGTAAACTGCGGCAGCGGGCTGTTAACCGGATGATTTTTTGCCCAGACCCAATCTTCCGCGCTGGCAATGCACGCAAAAAAAAGCGCGGCAGCTAAGATGCTCTTTATCCCATGAGTCAATCTCATCTGAATCTCGCGGTACTATTTTCCATTTGCACTCTCCGCACTAAATCGCCATCATTTTGTCCTTGCTTATCGCAGTGACGTCAATATGTGTGATCAGGATCATATCTATCGCGTGAAGCCAATGGAAGAGTGCCATGCCTGGGACATTCTGAGCTGGAAATATCCAGCGCCCTATGATTTTTACGATTCACCGGAAGATAACAGGGGCGTTCATTATGTAAAACAGTTCCTTAACCCTGAATTGCGTTTCCATGCCGTGGTAGACCCGAGTGAAAATCTCGTTGGGTTCTGCTCTTACGGTCTTGACGGCCAAGTGCCCGGGGGCAATTACCGTGCCGATGCCCTGGATATTGGGCTAGGTATGAAACCCGAGCTGACGGGACAGGGTAAAGGTGCTGATTTTTTTGAAGCTGTGCTTCGTTATGGGATGAATACACTAAATCCTGAGCGAGTCCGGTTGACCGTGGCGAAATTTAATCAGCGTGCGCTAAAACTTTACGAGAATTTTGGTTTTGCCGTTGATGATGAATTTTTTGATTGCCTCCATGAAGTCCCCTACACCATTTTGACCTGGGATGCGCGCTAGTGTCAGCGCCCACACCTTTCAACGTCATGGGTCTGGATCATGTTGTTTTGCGAGTCAATGATCTTGAAAGGTCCAGCAATTTCTACGAAAACATCCTGGGATGCGGGTTAGAGCGGGAACTACCGGAACTCGGACTCTACCAATACCGTGCCGGCAGGCAGATTATTGATCTCGTACCTGTTGGTTCGAAACTGGGCGGGTCCAATCCCGTTAACCAAGCAGCGAAAAACCTGGATCATTTTTGCCTGACAATCTCGCCATTCAACGAAAATGAAATTCGAGCCTTTCTGGCTGGTCACGGAATTGAATGTTCGGAAACCCTTGAACGGTATGGCGCAGAGGGCTTTGGGCGCTCTGTGTACATCGAGGATCCTGATGGCAATATCGTTGAGCTAAAAGAAGGTAGCAGGGGAATGTCTGATTAAAAAGTTCCCTGGCTGTTTGTTTCAAAAAGCTGAAAAAGATACTCTTGGAATAATCTCATCAACAACAAAAATTATTGAGGTTTCATGTCAGGTTTCGAGGACAAGGTTGTTGTCATCACTGGCGCTGGTCGAGGGCTAGGGCGATCCCACGCGCTTGAGTTTGCTCGCCGCGGCGCAAAACTTGTGATCAATGACCTGGGTGGTGCAGTGGATGGCACCGGCACCGGACAGACCGCACAATCTGTCGTCGAAGAAATTCTTGCATTGGGCGGCGCAGCCATTGCCAATACCGCTTCTGTCGCCTCCGAAAAAGGCGCCCAGTCAATCATCGATGATGCCGTCGAGACTTTTGGCAGCGTAGATATTGTTGTTAACAATGCAGGAATCTTGCGAGACAAAACTTTTGTTAACGTGAGTACTGAAAATTTCAGGGCGGTGATGGACGTCCACTTAATGGGAGCCGTATTTGTAACCAAGGCCGCCTGGCCCATCATGGCAAAAAATGGCTGGGGCAGGGTAGTGCTGACCAGTTCCGGGTCCGGTATCTTTGGACATTTTGGGCAATCTAATTATGCGGCGGCAAAGATGGCTCTGATCGGCCTCATGAATGTGTTGGCACTCGAAGGAGAACGCAAGGGCATAAAAGTGAATACGTTGGCGCCAGGTGCCATCACACGAATGACCGAACATTTACACGATCCGAATCGCAGAGGCCGGCCAGAACAGGTGAGTCCCGCTGTGCTCTATCTATGTTCAGAAGAGGCGCCACAGGGCCTGGTCCTGCAGGCGGCCGATGGAAGGTTTTCCATCATTCATGTCAAGGTAAGCGATGCCGTGGACCTCGGACCCGAAGTGGTCTATGAGGATTTCGCCGAGGCAGTGATTCAACTCGGGCTCGATTCACAGCTATCATGATTTCCCACCAGACGACCGATTTTGGGCGCTGAACATGGACTGTGAAGGAAGGCGCCCAAGTAGCGCCATGGAGTAAACCCTGAAAATAATGAAGCGAAAATCTCCGCAGCTGGACTCAACAAGAGTGCATGCCCGGCTGCTGGAACCTCATGAGGCTGACTTGATGGTGCGTTTTCGTGAGGAAAACCGGCATCATCTTGAACAATGGGAACCCAGACGACGCCCTGAGTTTTTTACCGAAGGATTCTGGCAAATAAATCTGAGGTTGTTGCTACGGGATTTTCGGGATGGAACCAGCGTTTGCTTTAGCTTGCTGAACACGCAAGAAAATGAAGTGATAGGTGTTTGTAATTATACCAATATTATTCGCGGGACTTTTCAATCCTGCCATTTAGGCTATGCGATGTCGAAGCAGTTTGAAGGCCAGGGGTTGATGTATGAAGCGCTGACGCTGACTAACCACTATTTGTTTAAAGAGCATGGTCTGCACAGGATCATGGCAGGGTATCTGCCGCGAAATAAGAGAAGCGGCATGCTGCTGGATAAACTGGGTTTTGAAAAAGAAGGTCTTGCCCGGCGCTATCTTAAGATCAATGGTCGATGGGAAGACCACGTATTGACCGCGCTAATCAATGATTAGGGAAAGTCTGATTAAAGCCCTGAGATCAAAGTGTATGGATGAAGCCTGGACTTCCCATATACATTCCACCATCAATGTTCAGGCATCTGTCACCGGCGTATAGCCATGCCTCGGTAACTGATTCAGGTTCCACCTGCCTGGCGAAAGGAATAGGAGTGTGCCCATGCACGACCAGCTTGCCGCCGTACAGAGCCAACAATTGGTCGGCGCGTTTGATTCCGGTCATCTCCAAAGAAGAAAATGCCATGTGCTCAGTGAAACTTGACAGGGTTGTCTCCCATTCCAACAGGTTTGATGAGCGCATCAGTTTTTTGAAGCTGTTATTGACTTGTTCGATGCTCAAACCGTGTTCGACGTAAAGCATGGCATCTGCATGAATCAACAATGCATCGCCGACTCTCGCCATAGCCGGGAGTTGCCTTATCCACTCAGCATGTTCATCGGTAAAACCTGAGAAGTCAGCTTCGATGCCACCCCATCTGTGCCATTGATCAAAAACTGATTCCCCCTGGCGGGTGATCTGGTTTTTGAAAATGTATGCGCAAAGAATCATCAGTTCGTGATTCCCCAGCAAGGCGCCGACAAAACCACCAGCAGACGCTGCTTCACGCTGCAGCCTCATGGTGATATCGACACATTTAATGCCCGATGCGCCTCGATCAAAAAAATCACCGATTAACCACAGATGAGATTCTCCGCCGATCCAGGCCATGGCATCGTCGCAGAGCCCCCCGTTGCGTAACAATCGTTCGTAATCACGATAGTGGCCATGAAGATCACCGATCAGGTAAGTCGCCGGTACTGTATTGTTAACGTCCAATCAAAACACCCTCAGCTTTAAGGCGCTCCATGACACAATTCGACATGATAGGACCTATTTCTTCCGACCATTGCTGGGCAGCGTTCATCGATTCCCGCATCAGGATTGGCATGACCCTATTCGCTTTGATACCAACGGGTGATTGATTGAATTCAATCAGGCCCTCGATCTCTTCAAGTGTGAAATGGCGGGCATAAATCCTGTACATTTTGGCCTACAGGATTTTGTCCTTAAGTTGTTGCGTGAATGTGCGGGTTAGTTCCTGGCGATCGGCCTGCGCCCCTGTGATTTCCAGAAGCTTTTTTATAGCCACTTCTTTTTGGAGATCGATGTCTTCAGCGAGGACGAGCGAACCGCACAAGAGGGCCAGAAGCAGGAAAGATCGCACGGGCCTAGTGTCCGGATTCCAGTCGAATAACGGTACGCTGATTGATACGACCCGATAGCCGGGAAAAGAAATTTGTCAGGCGCATCTGCCAACCGTACTTGTCCAGCAGCAGAGCATAAGCCTGGTCGATTTCCTCAGGCTCATTCACTAAATAGGCATGACAATTTTGCCATGCTTGCAGCGAACCGCCTCTGGAGTCGCAGCCTGCGATCTGGGCAGTTGAACTGTTGCGAATGCGTTTGATCTTGCCTGCCTGGCCTGCACTGAACACATAGTGTGTGTGTTCATCAGACGACGCAAACCAGACAGGTGTATCCACCGTTGCCCCCGAACGGCGGTAGGTCCGCAGGGATAAGTAGGGAATGTTTGTTTTCATGTTGATGAGCTTATCAAGTGATAACCCGAATTAAAGGTGTTCGAAATTTATACGCAATTAAACTCAATTCGTTCTTTGATAAAATAGATTATAAGAACTTTGTAAGGCATTGTTATATATAGTTTTATATTAGAAGATATCTATCTGATCTTAAGAAGCAGGACCAAAAGAATCGGGGTGCCTACGGCCTGCAGTAACATAAACCGCACAAGTACCTGGGTGTTAGACCATCCCATGTTGTGGCGCACGTGATCATGCAGTGGATAGCGAACCTCATGGAAAATACCAATCTTGAAAAACCGTAGCAAAGCGACCTTGAGCATGCCGGTCGCACCGTTGACCAGTACCATGAAGGCGACGACCAGTATAAGAAATGGATTGCCGCATGCAAGAACCAGTACCCCGAGCAATAGCCCAATTGGTCTGGAGCCTGCGTCACCCATGAGTACCGCACTGGGATAGCTGTTGTGCCACAAATAGCCCGCCAGGCAACCCACCATGACGAACGCCATGATGGCCCAGTCAGCCCCCAGCACGTAATGGGGCACAAGCAGATAACCCGCAATATCAGCGTGCCCGACTATGCCATATAAGATGGTTCCCAGAAATAAGATACCCATACCCGACAGGCTTGCTGACAGGCCGTCCACGCCATCTGTGCAGTTTGTCGCGTTGATAGACACCCAAATCAACACAGTCGCACCCGCAATAAAAAGTACCGGGCTAATAACAACAGGGTCTTTGAACAGCGGTAGCCAGATAGTATAGGGCTGTAGCTGGCAGATGATCATAGAAGCAACAAGCGCAATGACCAGGTCTATTGCACCTAAACGATATTCACTCCACCCGGACGCTGATCGATCGTCATAATAACCGACGATCATGGCAATCATCACACAGGCCAGGATACCCACAAATCTCCAGTCAAAGGGAACCACTAGCAGACACAGGATGATGAATATGGGAATAAACACAATGCCAGCGGATACGGGCTTGCCAATGCTCTTCTCTGCATCAATGGCATACTCGCGTCCCCTGTCTCTGGGCAATAAATGCCAAAGCCTGGGTAGCAACCACCAGGTCAGCAACGCACCGAGAGCTGTACCGAGCCCGGCAAGAAAGATATAGGAGGCCAGCAGCCTGAAAGGTCCCGCGATGTCTGCGAAATATTGTCCAAGGTGGTAGAGCACAGGTTAACCTTTCCAAAACCGAATGCCGGATTATAGGCACTAACGCTGCCGGAACAATGGATGCTTGTTGGAGATTAGGTGATTAATGCTGTCCACAGGTATCGGCAATGCCGCAGGACAATACCCTTGTGCTCGGCAAACCGCTCGAAAATCATGTCCAGTTTCTGCGCCACATCCTCAAATGATGGCGTCTTGGCCGGTGGCAGCCCCCAGGTGATCATCTGGTAAAGTGCCTGGGGAGTCGCGAAAACCTCCGGTACATCGAACCCCCAACCACTGTGCAAGGTGAGACCGGCTTGATGCAGCCTGTTCTCAACAGACTGGTGGATGGAGCCGGCACCGGAATAACGACCGGAGTTTTCATAATGCATGACATGGGGCAGTATGGTTGACCAGGCAGGTATAGGCTCTTCCATGGGTGAGAGCTGGATCAGCCTCGCGCCGTCTCGGCACACGCGGCGTGCTTCCTGAATCCAGTGATGGGGCCCGAGCCGGCATACAATCAAATCGAATGCCTGGTCATCACCTGGCAGGTGTACATCATGATCAGCAGGATTGAGCGCATCGTGAACCTTAAATTCGACATTCGACAAGCCGAGCTTTTTTTTCTGCGTCTCAGCTAGCGCGATATAGGCGGGAACGCGATCATAGGCCACAACGTATTTACACTGTCCTGCGAGCTGCAACGCAAGTTCACCCCGCCCACAGCCTATTTCCAGGACAGTGTCTGTTGGCTTAATAATTTCCTGTAAAAGCGTATTGAAACCAGTATCGCCACTGTGCGGCCCGATAGTCGATTGCCAGGGGTAGGCATACCCATCCTGCAGGGTGACAAGGTGATCGTACCAATCGTTTGAATGCGCCCGGGGAATCCTAAGCTCAGTCATAACCGGTCTCCAGAAGTGCAACCTTGTTTTAGGCAAGGGTGTGTGGGCAAGGGTGTTTGATCGTGCCAAACTGTCACGTACACCAGTGTATTGTCTTTAAGTACTCTACCTAAACACTGCTTGAATCACCATTTTACACTGGGGCATCCACATTCGACAGGATATGGCATGGCCGTAAAAACACAGGTTGATCTGCTTCAGAATCGACGAACCAAAATCATCGCCACTATCGGTCCTGCATCTGCAGGTGAAAAAGTCCTCACCGAGTTGATGCTATCCGGCGTCAATATTTTCCGGCTGAACATGTCCCATGGTCATCATGAGGGTCGCCACGCAAATGCTGGAATCAATGGTTCACAATTCAAGACCCACCAGGGTGGAAGTTACCGATGTATCTCATGCCGTTGACAGTCGCGCCGATGCAGTGATGTTGTCGGCACGGCCAATCCGAACGAACTGGCGCGTAAGCTGGCGCTCGATTTGGGGATGGCAAGCGCAGGTCAATATATATTGCTGGTACGCGGTTTTCACGGTGATCAGGTCAAGAATCTACCCTCGGTAACTGTTATCGAGGTCTAGGGGCCTTCAAAGCTGATGTCGTCCGCATCCAGGTGAGCAGGGAAACCGGATCGGTAATCTTGTCGTGCCGGTATGTCCAATTCTATAGACTGTATGCCCTCTATTGCACCCATCTCGACAATGATTTCTCCTTGATAATTGATCACACAGGAATCACCCATATAGGACACATCGTTACCATCGATACCTATTCGATTAACCGCGACGACATAGCATTGATTTTCGATCGCCCTGGCCCGGAGCAGGGCGCGCCAGTGATCACGACGGCTGGTGGGCCAGTTCGCAACATAAAGCAATACGTCATAATCAGAATCGTTCCTGCTCCAGGCCGGGAAACGCAGGTCATAGCAAATCTGTGGCATAACCTTCAGCCCGTCAACTGAAATTACTTTTCGGTGTTTTCCGGCGGCGTAGTGCAGGTGTTCGCCTGCCATCCGAAACAGATGGCGCTTGTCATAGGTTTCGATCTGACCGTTTGGGGTCGCCCAGACGAAACGATTATAAAATTGATCCTTGTCATGAATAATCATACTGCCGCACAGGGTTATCTGCTGTTGTTGCGCGATGTCACGCATCCATTGCATAGATTCACCTGACATCTCCTGGGAAAGTTCAGCAGAAGACATCGAGAAGCCCGTGGTAAACATTTCCGGCAGGACAACAATGCCATCATTCAGCGACACCAGTATTTTTGCGAGATTCTCCAGATTGGCATTGATGTCTTCCCAGGTTAATGATGTTTGCACCAGGTGAAATTTCATGTGAAGTAGTCTCGCAATCGACCGACTGCTTCCTTCAGTGTCTGGTCCTCTTTAGCAAAGCAGAATCGAACCACCTTCGATTCCGGCGGGTCCTGGTAAAAAACGGATACCGGTATTGCTGCAACCCCAACAGTCTTTGTAAGGTGCTCTGCAAAATCTGTATCTTTTTGTGTGGACAGCTTCTCGAAACTGGCTAACTGAAAGTAGGTGCCAGCAGTGGGGATTAAACCAAAGCCCAGGCCTTGCATCTCTCCCAGGAACAGATCTCGTTTGACTTGATAAAAAGCTGATAACTTCTGATGGTGTTCTGGATGATTGTCGAGGAAATCGGCTATCGCCCATTGAGTTGGCGTATGTGTGGTAAAAGTCACGAACTGGTGGATCTTCCGGAATTCGTTTGTCAGGTATTTCGATGCAATGCAGTAGCCCACTTTCCATCCGGTCGCGTGATAAGTCTTGCCAAAGGATGAGATAACAAAGGACCTGTCTCTTAATTCCGGGTGAGCAGCGATGGTTTGATGCTGTTTGTCATCGAACACCATATGTTCATAGACCTCATCGGAGATGATAATGATGTCTGTGTCACTTACGGTTTCTGCAAGATGATCCAGATCCTCCTTGCTGAATACGGCGCCAGTAGGATTGTGAGGAGAATTGACGATAATGGCGCGGGTTTTCCTGTTCACTGCATGTTTAAGTTGCACCCAGTCAACATGAAAATTGTCCCCCATTAATGGCAGATGAACGGTTTTTCCACCAGCCAGGGTGATGGCCGGTTCATAGGAGTCGTACGCCGGGTCAAAAACGATCACCTCATCACCCGTCGTCACGATCGCGTGGATCGCCACGAACAAGGCTTCAGTCGCACCTGAAGTGATAGTGACTTCATCTTCCATGTCGACAGATATCTCGTAACAATCGCCAAGTTTTTTCGCGATCTGTTCCCGCAAATAGGCAACTCCGTGCATCGGTGGGTACTGGTTTTCTCCTCTTGCCGCGTAATAGGTGAGCCGTTCAAGCAATTCTAACGGCACCGGAAAATCAGGATAGCCCTGGGACAAGTTGATCGCGTCATGATCGACGGCCATCCTGGACATGACGGTGAAGATCGTCGTGCCCACATTCGGCAATTTAGATGCTGGTTTCATGGCGTGTCCAGGCGTGAATGCGTTGAACCTCAGGCAAGTTCGACCAACCAGTCGCGAGGCTTCAGGTACTCATCGTAAAGTACAGCCTCTGGCGAGCCCGGTTCCGGGTGCCAATTGTACTTCCAGATCGCCATGGGTGGCATGCTGGCGAGCACTGATTCTATCCGGCGACCTGACTGGATCCCGTATTTTGTGCCTCTATCGATGGCAAGGTTGAATTCAACATAGCGACCTCGTCGGTACAACTGGAATTCTCGTTCCCGTTCTCCATAGGGCGTATCTTTACGCCGCTCGAGAATGGGCAGGTACGCTGCCAGTATGCTATCGCCAATACTACGAGTCAGATCAAAACTCCTGTCGAAACCCGCTTCGGTCCAGTCATCAAAAAACAGTCCGCCGACTCCGCGCGGTTCCTGCCGATGGCTCAGAAAAAAGTAGTCGTCACACCAGGTTTTCAATTTATCGTAGAGATGTTCATCAAAGGGGTCACAGGCTGCCTTTGAGATTTGATGCCAGTGCAGTACATCCTCCGGGAATGGGTAGTAAGGCGTTAGGTCGAAACCACCACCAAAATGCCAATGCTGGTCGTCAATGAGAAAGAAACGAAGATTGGCGTGAAAGGTCGGCACATAGGGGTTAACCGGGTGCATGATCATGGAAATAGCGGTCGCCTCGAATCCACGTCCAGCCAGGTCAGGGTTGCGCTCACTGGCGGCAGGTGGCAGGGAATCCCCAAAGGAATGGGAAAATTGAACAGCGCCTCGTTCGAGGTAACGCCCGTCGTCAATGATGCGAGGTTGGGCCAGGCCACCACCGGCTGTCTCTATCGACTCCAGGCTAAATACAGATTTGCCGTCAATCTCTTCGAGCGCGGTACAAACTTGTGTCTGCAGCGCCAGGAAGTAGTCGCGCACCTTGGTAATAGAGGGACCATCAGACATTTGAACCAACGTATTGCTCATTGAAAAGAGGCCACTGTAAACAATTCTTCAGTTAATTACAGTGAATTGCACCGTCTGGTTGCCTGGCTTTGCGGCCACATTTCTTGTGATTTTCGTTTAAGATTGCCGATCTGAATTTTCCAGTCGGATTACACATTGAAAACTCATTTAGGCGACTGCGACCTGGGAGCGGTTCTGGCGAATCTGGAGACCGCCAATCTCCTGTTTAGCCAGCAGTATCCGGGGATAAAACTTGATCGATTGCCGATCCACACCCTGTATGGTGGTGCGCATCTCTTCAAGAAGGAGACCCCGAATAAGCTCAGTCGCCTGGCGCAGCGTCACCTGGCTTCCTATGCACCGAACTTTTCAGCATTTGCCAGGGCACTGGCACTACCAGCAGCCGACACGCTTCCCATTGATGATGCGTCAATCCTGGCGTTGGCTGAAGCGCTGGCAGAGGCAGAAGGGCAGGGCGAAATTAATGATCACTGGATTGCCTATTCCGTCTACGAGCGAGTTGTCGCCAAACTCGATACCGAAGCTATCGAAGATCAGCGACTTGATTTCGAAGACGGCTATGGCGCCCGTACAAATGATGAGGAAGACGGCCACGCAGAAGCCGCCGCCCAGGAGTTGGCAGCAGGGGTCAGGGAGGGCCTCCTGCCTCCGTTTATCGGTATTCGGGTTAAGGCGCTCACAGAGGAAGCGAAACACCGGTCGCTAAGAACACTTGATATTTTCCTTTCTACTTTTGCCGATGAGGGAGTGCCGCTGCCAACGCCCTTTTACGTCACTCTGCCGAAAGTGACCAGCCCGGCGCAGGTTGAAGCGCTGATCACGTCCATTGAACTGCTGGAAGACCGATGCGGTTATGCCAGAGATAGCATAAAAGTAGAATTGATGATTGAAACCATTCAGTCAATCGTCACCGCGACGGGCCAAATTGGTATTCCCGCCCTCATTGAAGCCGGTCGAGGCCGGGTAACTTCAGCGATACTTGGGACTTTCGATTACACGGCGAGCTGTAACATCGCCTCTCATTACCAGGATCACCAGCATCCGGCCGCCGACTTTGCGCGCCACATGATGCAGGTTTGCCTGACGGGCACCAACGTCAATATTTGTGACGGTATCACCAACATTATGCCGATACCGCCAAACAAAGGTGATGATTTGAGTGAGGATCAGATTATCGAAAACCATGATGTGGTTCACAGTGCCTGGCGGGAGCACTTCTACAACATCCAGCACAGTTTGCGCCTGGGTTTCTATCAAAGCTGGGACCTTAACCCGGCACAGCTGCCTATAAGGTACGCGGCCTTTTATTATTTTTTCCTGGAAGGACTCGAAGACGCCCGGTCCCGTTTGCAGAGATTCATTGATCAGGCAGCCCAGGCATCGATGGTAGGAAATACCTTCGATGATGCAGCTTCTGCTCAGGGGTTGCTGAATTTTTTTGTTAATGGCATTAACTGCGGTGCGCTCAAAGAAGAGGAGGCGCTGTCGACCGGGATTACACTGGAAGAATTACATGGTCGTTCATTTCAGAAAATTGTAGAAAATCGACTGAAGGATACAAATGAGTAATTTGATCAACACACTGGACCAGTTCGAGCAGTGCGTCGGTAAAGCACTGTCCTATGTTCGCCGCCGTTGTGAAAAAGACGGTAAGACAAACCCTGGATTGCTGGATCAGTATCAGCAGGTGGTTTCCGATCTCGCAGTTTCCACTGCCGAATTGCAATGTTCCCGCAACTATCTTGACTATGCCTCCAGCCGGGGTGACATCGAACAAAAACTCTCGAATTGTTTCGCGGCAGAGTCCTTCCATAACATCAGGAATCGCCTGGCGCGACATCCGCAGGATTATGGATTGGAGATGACGGACATCGATGCGCTCGATTTGCGGGCCTGCGAGGGCCTGTTAAGTGCATCGAACCTCGAAGCGCTTGGGAGATTGATTGTTAGTAGCAACGGTGATCTCGGTGACCGGGGACTCGACGAAGAAAAATTGTTGATGGCTGATACGTTCAGGCAATTCGCTGATAAGGTCGTCAAACCCCTGGCTGAAGATATTCATCGTAAGGACCTGATTATTCCCGATGAAATCCTCGATGGTGTCAGGGAACTGGGTTGTTTCGGATTGAGCGTTCCCCAGCGTTATGGTGGTTTATTGCCAGATGACCGGGAGGACAGTCTCGGAATGATTGTCGTGACCGAAGAACTTTCACGGGGATCACTGGGTGGTGCGGGTAGTTTAATTACCCGACCTGAAATCATGGCCAGAGCCCTGCTGGAAGGTGGCACCGAAGAACAAAAGCAATACTGGTTGCCCAGAATTGCCGTGGGCAAACCACTTTGCGCAATCGCCATAACCGAACCTGATTTTGGTTCCGATGTGGCCTCAATCAGGCTTAAAGCAACGCCGACTGAAGAAGGCTGGCTGCTTAATGGCGCCAAAGCCTGGTGTACCTTTGCGGGTAAATCCGAGGTGTTGTTGACCCTGGCGCGGACTGATCCAGACTTGTCCCTGGGCCATCGGGGTTTGAGTCTCTTTATGGTTGAGAAACCGGCATTTGATGGTGAAGAATTTGAGGTGCGCCAGGATGGCGGGGGTAAAATGTCCGGCCAGGCTATCGCGACACTGGGTTACCGTGGGATGCATTCCTTTCAGTTGTTCTTTGATGATTTTTTCGTGCCCGCTTCTCATATAATCGGTGAAGGCCAGGGATTGGGGAAGGGGTTCTATTTTACGATGCGCGGCTTTATGGGAGGGCGAATTCAAACTGCTGCCAGGGCCTGTGGGGTGATGCAGGCAGCCTTTGAAGCTGGGCTCAGTTATGCTGTCGATAGAAAGGTATTCGGCAAACCGGTAGCCGATTATCAACTGTCCCTGGTGAAGTTTGCGCGAATGGCCATGTATCTCGGGGCATCGAGGCAATTCACTTATGCAGTAGGCCGGATGATGGATGACGGCGGCGGGCAGATGGAGGCGAGCCTGGTCAAACTGCTTGCCTGCAAACTGTCTGAATGGACCAGCAGAGAAGCCATGCAGATTCATGGTGGTATGGGTTACGCAGAGGAGACGGCTGCCTCCAGGTATTGGCTTGATGCCCGTGTGCTATCGATATTCGAAGGTACAGAGGAAACCCTGGCGCTCAAAGTCGTCGGCAGGAGCCTGATTGAACAGGCAGGTTAACCTGACAGCGATCCTGAGGTATCGTACGGGTGCTGATGCAGAATCAGGGTGGCCGGCCGTGATGGGGAAACACTGTGGCCAGGACGATCCTGGTATTGGGTAAGGCCGGTATTGAAAATAGACCGGTATTGAAAAAGACAATGTCGAGGAATAGCAATGGATTTAGCGTTTAGCCAGGAAGATTTCGAATTCCAGCAGGAAGTCCGGGACTGGATCAATGAGAATTATCCAGAAGAAATGCGTCAGCGCAGCGCTCGTAGCGGTTCACTCGCAAAAGAAGATTATGTGTATTGGCAACAGGCGCTGTATGAAAACGGCTGGGCGGGTGTCAATTGGCCAAAAGAATACGGCGGCCCTGGATTTACGCCGACTCAGCGTTACCTGTACGACCTGGAGATGTCGGCGGCGGGCACTCCCGGTGTCATGCCATTCGGTCAAAATATGGTGGCGCCGGTGATTATGAAGTTCGGCACCGAAGAGCAAAAAGAAAAGTATTTGCCTGACATCCTGGCCAGTCGCGTCTGGTGGTGTCAGGGGTATTCGGAGCCGGGTGCTGGTTCTGATTTGGCTTCATTGCGAACCAAAGCTGTTCGCGATGGTGATTATTACATTGTCAATGGCACCAAAGCGTGGAACACCCTGGGGCAGTATGCGGATATGATTTTTTGCCTGGTTCGGACCAGTACCGAGGACATTCCCCAAAAAGGCATATCCTTTTTGTTGGTCGATATGCATTCACCCGGCATTGATGTCCAGCCGATTGTTACCCTCGATTGTCCCCCGGTGGGTTATCAGGAAATCAATATGGTACATTTTGAGGATGTCAAAGTGCCTGTAGGCAATCTCATTGGTGAAGAAGGCAAAGGATGGACCTACGCAAAGTACCTCCTTGAGTTCGAGCGAGGTAATGCCTACAGCCACGGACTGAAGGCTGGTCTTGGCCACATAAAATCCATCGCGGCATCAGAGCAGAATGGGAATGGCGGCTCGATGATCGACAATGATGAATTCAGGCAGAAACTCTCGTCAATTGAAATTGCAATTTCCGCCATGGAGTTCACCGAATTGCGCATCCTCAGCAGCATTTCGACTGGCAAGAATGTCGGTCCCGAATCGTCCCTGCTGAAATGTCGGGGCACAGAGTTGCAGCAAGAACTGACTGAACTTGGGATGGAAGTCGTTGGCAACTACTCGATACCCTTTTTCCACCCGCCCCCAGAGAAAGGTCTGAACATTGAGCCCATTGGTCCCGACTACGCCGGTGTCACCGCGCCGGACTATTTCAATACTCGTAAGGTTTCGATCTATGCGGGGTCCAATGAAATTCAACGCAACATCATGGCTAAACTGGTGTTGGGTCTTTAACTAAGGAGCAAATCATGCAACGGAGAAGATTCTTAAGCGCCGGTGGCGCGGCTGCAGTGCTCGCATTGATGCCATTTAGAAGCCATGCCTCGGATGTAAAACTGGCGCTGACAAATTCTGATCTGGTTTACCTGACACCGATTAAAGCCGACGGGAGTCTGAGCAGCTGCCAGGCCGAAGTCTGGTACATCATGCTTGGGCCCGATGTTTACATCTGCACGGCATCAAGCAGTTGGCGGGCAAAGGCCGCTGGCTCCGGTATCAACAATACAAAACTTTGGATCGGCGATCTGGGAGGCTGGCACAGTGAAGATTACAAGTCGTTACCCTCGATCAATGCTGTGAGCCATGTTGAGTCCGATGAAACCAATATTGATAGGGTCCTCGCGCAATTCGGTCGCAAGTATTCGGCGCAATGGAGTACCTGGGGCCCAAGATTCAAAAATGGATTAGCCGATGGCTCCCGAACAATTCTTCGGTATCAACTGGTGGCCTAGTCGAAGTGCTTCCTGGTACCCGCGTACTCAGATATTGAAGTAACTCTCTCACTGGTTTCGGTGCTTACTTTCGCTCGCCGGGGTGCAGAGATTGGTGGAAGCGGTGTCTGTGTCAGCGCTTTGGATACCAGTTCACGCAAACCCAGCATTTGTAAAATTGAACGTATGACATATTCAATGGCATTCCTGCCGACCAGCCCGCTGTTAATGGCTTGATTGACATGGTCAACCATGCCGCTGATAAGTATTTGTGTAAAGTGAACGTCATCGACGAGAAACCGGCCTGCTTTTACCCCTCGCTCAATATCTTCGACACGCTGCTCCGCTGCCTGTTGTAACGACATGTTTTTCAGGCCCGCATAGCGAGTGAAGTCTCGCCAGTCCTGATTGTCGATGGTCTGGTAAAAATAGTATTTCAAGGTAATAGCAATGAGCATTGCCGGGTCTTTGGTTGCCTTCCTGATGACCTCCAATTCATCGACCATCTGATTTTTCATGTCCTCGGCAACAGCCGGAAAAATGTCTGGTTTTGTATCGAAGTAATTGTAGTAAGTGCCTGTGGCGAGGCGGGCTCTTTTTGTGATTTCCTGCACGGCAATGCCGTCATGCCCTTTCTCGAACACCAATTCCCGGGCTGCTTCCAGCAACGCCGCCCTGGTGGCCATTCGCTTGTCCGTATTAATAACTCCCATGTATTAGTACTAGCTTGATCTCCAGTTGATTAAAATAGCAGTAAGCGACCGATAAGAATTGGAAAAATAATGGAAATAGCGGGAAACTTCCCCGGAATGTGAAGCAGGTCACAAAATAGTGCGTTTTCCGATGCTTTTCCCTAGTATTCAACGCATTGGCAATCCTTCTATGGAATTTACATGAATTTTGATTTCAGTGAGCAACAGCTCGCGATAAAAGATGCCGTAACACGCATCTGCAATGATTTTGGAGATAACTATTGGCTTGAGCGAGATAATGATGGGGAATTCCCGGAAGAATTTGTTAAAGCCATCACCGAAGGTGGCTGGTTGGGCATAGCGATGCCGGAAGCCTATGGCGGCTCTGGCCTGGGCATTAGCGAAGCTGTTGTATTAGCTCATACCATTGCACGGTCAGGCGCTGGTTTCAGTGGCGCATCGGCCATCCACCTAAACCTGTTCGGGCCCAATCCCATTGTCGTGTTCGGTACCGAAGCACAGAAATCCCGTTTTCTGCCCCGCTTGATACAGGGACAGGACAGGGCCTGCTTTGGCGTGACAGAGCCCAATTCGGGGCTCAATACCAGCATGCTGCAAACCCGCGCCGTGCGTGATGGTGACAATTATGTCATCAATGGCCAAAAGATCTGGACCACAACGGCGCAGACAGCCAACAAGATTCTGATGATCGTTCGTACCACGCCATTGGAAGAATGCGTAAAACCCACCGACGGTCTGTCCCTGTTCTATACCGATTTGGACCGGGATAAAATTGAGGTTCGATTAATCGAAAAAATGGGTCGAAAAGCGGTCGATTCCAACGCGATTTTTATCGACGATCTGGTGGTGCCCCAGGACGATCTGATTGGTGAAGAAGGGCAGGGCTGGAAATGCCTGCTGCACGGCTTAAACCCGGAGCGTATTTTGATTGCTGGCGAGGCAGTCGGACTTGGCCAGGCGGCACTGGAGCGCGCCTCCAACTATGCAAGGGAACGCGTGGTGTTTGATCGCACCATTGGCAAGAACCAGGCTATCCAACATCCACTCGCGGTTAACTGGATGGAACTTGAGGCAGCATTTCTGATGGTATTCAAAGCCGCCTCGTTGTACGACCGGGGGCAATCCTGCGGCGCCGAAGCCAATACCGCAAAATACCTGGCTGCCGAAGCCGGCTTGTCAGCCTGCCAGCGAAGCGTGTTAACTCATGGGGGCATGGGCTATGCAAAGGAGTACCATGTAGAGCGGTATCTTCGTGAGATTATGATCCCGGTAATTGCACCTGTTTCACAGGAACTGATTAAGTCATTTATCGGTGAGCGCGTACTCGGACAGGAAAAAAGCTACTAGGCTAAACCATGAACACAGACTGAGGTGGTATGGGACACGAAGCAAACAGCATGGCAGATCTGATTACTGGCATTGTATAGAAGGACCCGTTGATTGGGTTGTTGCCCGGGTATCGGTTGATCTGGTGGCAGAGTTCGTTGTTCTGGGGAATGTGTCACGGCAAGGAATTGCCGGGCTTAGTCTTGGCAGCACGGCCGAGTCTACCCTGGATGCACTGAACACCAATGTGCTCATGGTCCGGGTAACCGAAGATAAGGTCCGACCACTCAAGATGGCGCTTGATACAACGCGTTGATGTGATCCCAATCAATCTTGAATACGTGTATTTTGTCATCTTGACCTAAGAGCATCGCCTTTCAATGAAAGAATCAGATGAACAAGACCAATATGAAGTCATCATTATTGGCGCGGGCGTGTGCGGTATTTATCAACTGTACCGGCTACGCGGTTTAGGCATTAAAGCAACAGTCCTGGAAGCTGGAGACGACCTTGGCGGAACCTGGTTTTGGAATCGTTATCCAGGCGCGCGATTTGACTCGGAAAGCTATAGTTATGGCTACTCTTTTTCAGATGAATTACTTCAGGAATGGGACTGGAGTGAGCATTTTGCGTCGCAACCTGAAACCCTGCGGTACTTAAATCATGTCACCGAAAAATTTGACCTGCGCCGGTCCATGCAATTTGGTTGCCGGGTCAAGTCTGCGAGGTTTAACGAGGACGAGTGCGAGTGGCATATCCATCTTGAGGACGGTAGAGCATTACGCGCGAATATTCTGATCACAGCGATCGGCATGTTGTCCTCGCCGACGTTACCCAGAATTGAAGGTATAAAGAGTTTCAAAGGGCAATCCTTCCATACCTACCATTGGCCCCATGAATCTGTAGCACTCGAAGGGAAAAAGGTTGCCGTGGTAGGAACAGGGGCTACCGGTGTCCAGGTTATTTCTGACATTGCCGATAAAGTAGAAACCCTGACGGTGTTCCAGCGACGCCCAAACTGGTGTGCACCGTTAAACAACGGACCCATCGATGCGGAAACCCAGAAGAAAATTAAGGCGTCCTACGATGAAATATTTGCCCAATGCCGTGCCACACCCGGCGGCTTTCTACACGGCCCCGATCCCAGGTCGCTGGAAGAGGTGCCGAAAGAAGAACGCCTGGCTTTTTGGGAAGCGCTGTATAAGGCGCGCGGCTTTGGCGTCTGGTTAGGCAATTATAGAAATGTGCTACTCGAAGATGCTGCCAATGCCGAATACTCAGCGTTCATTGCAGGAAAAATCAGGGAGCGGGTCAATGATCCGGCTATCGCGGAAAAACTGATACCGAATGACCACGGATTTGGCACCCGAAGAGTGCCTCTGGAAACCCATTATTACGAAGCCTACAACCAGGAAAATGTGCGTCTGGTAGATCTTAACGAAACACCTATTGAGCGCATTACCGAGAAAGGTATTCACACGACTTCAGAAGAACATGAATTTGACCTGATTATTTATGCAACCGGATTCGACGCGATTACCGGCGCTTTTGATCGAATCGAATTTGAAGGCGCAGGCGGAGAAAAACTAAGGGACAAATGGCTAGATGGTCCTGTCACCTATCTGGGACTACAAACAAACGGCTTTCCCAACATGTTGACCCTGGCCGGTCCCCAGGGTGCGTCAGTTTCATCCAACTTTCCCAGGGCTATTGAAGAGGCAGTCGATTGGGCAACCGCGTTTATAGTGTATCTGCGTGAACACGGCTACCAAAAATTTGAAGCCAACCAGACGGCGGAAGAGGAGTGGGGTCAACACGTCAGGGAAGGATACGACATGCTGTTGCTGACCAAAACAAAATCGTGGTTCACCGGTTACAACTCTAATATTGATGGTCATGACAAGCTTCGTTACCAGATCTATCTGGGTGGCGCATTGGCCTACCGGGAAAGACTGGCAAAGGTTGCCGGTAACGACTACGAAGGGATCGAATTAAACAAGTTGAACTAGACAGGTCGAACGGCTGAACCGGCCCTGGCTAAGCGTCTTACTTTTCTGGAGGCTTCCTCTTCTCGTCGCCTGACATCTGGATTTTGTCGATCACCCTGTCGGCGCGGGTCTTGAGATTAGTGACCACCCGACCTTTCTCCAGTTCCTCGAGGACGATGGATTCAGCTCTTTTCACAAAAATATCTGCGGTTAACCTCTCTTCGTCGTCGCGGGTGTTGAAGAGGTTGATCCACTGATCACTTTGATGCCCCATGTTCAATAATCGATAAAAATATTTTCCTGGATTGTCCTTGCTGCTGAAAACGCCCACCAGGGCAGCGCCAATTGAAATGGGGCTGAGCAAGACATCTCGAAGTCCGTCGATAGCAAGTTTAAATTGAAAGCCCAGCACATCTCTGAACAATTGCCAGCGAGTAGGGTGTTCTTTTGGCGCTATTTTGTCATTCATGTCAGACAACCTTGATGTTCGAAATACCACTGCGAGATAGTTTCCCGGCTTCCCTGGGCCTTAACCCGTTCCGCCTTTTTATCGAGTTGGTAGTTATACATAGGATCATAGTAATCAGAGAGTAGAGCCCGGATCCAGTGCTTGTGTGATTCTAGTGAGCCTGTGCGTTCATGCAGATCAATCGCATCAACTAACCTGGACCTGAGTTGGTCATGGGCGGAATTACCCAGTCTTTTTCGTATCGCATCCATTGCGCCTAACAGGTAGGCGGTAAACTTTGGCGCTGCCTCCGCGCTGAAGTGATCACAGTATTCCTGCCATTGTTGCGCAATATACTCATAGAAAATTCTTGTCGTTCGGGTGTCCAGAGACTCTTCTAACACCAGGATAGGCGCCTTTTTCATCGCTGCCTGCAAGGGCAGAGGCAGATTAATTCTGCCGATCAATCGACTTTCATCTTCCAGTAGAACTTCCACTTCGTCCTGCCGTTTCAGAAATTCAATGGCCACCTGGTTCTCGAAGTTAATCTGCGCCGGTTGTGGATTGATTTTACTGCCAAAGGCGCTGCCTCGATGATGGGCGATTCCTTCAAGGTCAATCGATTGCCTGAAGGCCTTCAGAAATTCTGTTTTACCGGTACCCGTCTTGCCGGAAACAATGACCAGTGGCGGCAGGTGATTAAAGACCTCAAGCAGATGATTGCGCAGTTGCTTAAAGCCGCCTTCTATTCGCGGCACCTCGTGCCCCAGGCCGCGCAACCAATCGCAGGCAATCATTGAGCGCTGGCCGCCCCTGAAACAATACAGTACAGCGTTCGGATGAGCCGCCAGATATTTCAACCAGCCATCGATTCGTGATGCCTGTACAGATCCGGACACCAGTCGGTGACCAAGGTCAGAGGCAGCGTCCGGGCCGGATTCCTTGTAGCGAATCCCCACCTGTTCGCGCTCAGTATTGTTCAGAATGGGCAGATTGCAGGCTGCCGGAAAGGCGCCTTTTTGAAATTCCACAGGCGCCCGGACGTCAATCATCGGGACGTTTTGAACGAATAATCCAGAAAAATCCGTACTCGATATTATCGGTAAACTCGGCACTCTCGGCTCTTTATATTCTTTATGACAGGGTCGTTATTGGCTGAGGGCAGTATAGAACAGACATCCGGTGATTCTCATGCTAACTTTTCAGGCAGGAAGGCGACCACTATTGCGCCGGGAACCAGCAGCAACAGGCCAGACCAGAGCGCGAGGTCGTAATTTCCGTACCACTGATATAACTCAGAGAAAGCCATCGGACCAAAGGCGTTGACTGCCAGGAAGGGTCCAACCAGTCCCAGCACACTTCCAAAAGATCCCGGTCCGAAACGGCTGGCAACAATAGCCCCCAGAAGCGGTAAAAAACCGCCCGCTGCAAATCCCAACAGACCGCTCAGGCCAATGAGTGCCACGTATCCAGGGCTCGATAGCAATCCTGCAATCACCAGGGAGATAGCAGTCAGGGCCATGATGAACAAGACTCTGTGATCAACACGATCAGCCATAATGCCAAAAAACAGCTTGCCCAGGACCATGATGGTCGCGAACACCGAGACTAAAAAAGCAGTTTCCATGGAGCCAATGCCGAGTTCACTGGCAAAAGGACGCAAATGTTGCTGAATACTGCCGAATACTGTGACCAGGGGCAGAAAGGCGAAGATGATGACCCAGAAAGCCTTCTCGCGAAGAATCTCTCGGGTAGTCCAGTACCTGACCTTAGTCTTGATGTCCGACGTGTCCGGTGCAGAATCTGCTTCGGGGTTAATGCCCATATCAGCAGGTGTGTTCCTGATGGTGAGCCAGACCAATGGCACGATCACGACAATAAACGTTATGCCCAGCATCCAGTGCGCATCCCGCCAGCCATAGTGCTGGTAGAGCAGGGTGATCAGCGGCGCCATCACCACACCACCTATAGATGTCCCGGTGGTTGAGAGCCCTATCGCCAGCCCCCGGTTTTGCTCAAACCACTTGGCTGACAATGTCTGGGCAGCCAGAGGCCCGGCCAGTAAAACACCCGTCATGATCAGGGATCCGTAGATGGCAACGATCTGCCAGAAAGCTGTCGTGAAGGCAATGAGCACGAATCCAACACCGGCGCAGGTCGCACCGAGGCACACCAGGGCGCGAATTGAATATCGATCCATGGCATAACCAGCAAAAGGCGCAATCAGGCTCAGTGCCAGGTTAAGAATGGTGATGGGCACCATGACTGTGGTCAGGGACACTCCCAGACCAGGATCATCCAGCCATTCGCCGACCCACAGTGTGTAAGAAAAAAAGATTGAACCGAAAAGAATCGCCTGAAACACAAGGCTCACCCCAACGATGTTCCAGCCGTAATACCAGGGTGTGCTCAAACCGGTGTCTCTTAGTTAATGTCGTCATCTTGGCAGAAGCATCCGGGTAAGGGCAATCTGTTGATGAGTCAATGCTATTCCTGTTCGGGGTGGTGACGCTGACCAGGATCTTTATGGGATCCATCTGGACAATTTAACATAATAACCATTATGCGCAGTCTCATATGTACCAGACCGACCTTGAACTGATCCTGCCGAGACATTTAGCTAGCACAATTGATGAATGATTAGGGATTGCGTTTCTTAATCTCATCAATTTCTGCCAGTGCTTTTTGGATAATCGCTTCATGGTTTGATTGGAGATCTTCATTAACGTCCTCGGATTGGGCACTGGCAAGATTGCGAATCATGAGCGCCTGTTGATTGTCCCTTACGCGATTTTGAAGTTCACTGAGTCTCAAGTTGTCTTTTGACTGTCCCATTTTTTGATCCTGGCGAGTTCAGACAATCAGGATATCACTTGTTTTCAAACAATAGATAGATCTGAGAATCAGGCAATATGGGATTCAGGCTAGCCGGCCAGACAACATTGATGCCGTTATTTTGCCTGGCGAAGTAATCCGTATCCAAGGGCGATGCACAAGCCGGTTGGCGCCAGTACAGCGATGATGGGCGAGAATCCAAAGACCAGACTTGCGGGTGCGAGCAGATCCTGAACGAACTTGAACAGGATACCAACAGTAAGACCCGTCACGATTCGCATGCCCATCGATGTGTCACGGGGGGAACCGAAGACAAACGCCAGTGAAACAAATACCAGTCCCAGGCTGGCTAGTGGCTGAAAAATCTTCGTCCAGAAACCAAGCCGAAACTTTCTGGCATCAACTCCCATCGTCTGTTTTGCCAGTATCAGATCGTATAGTGTAATGATTGACATTCGTTCTGGATCGACCAGTATTTCGTTGGTCAACGTCACAGGATCAATATCAAGTTGCCACAGCAATGTCTCATGTCGCTCGGACGTCACCTGGTTATCCTTGAAATCGGTGATGGCGACTTTCTCAAGTACCCACCTGCCATTGGTTCCTGCTTCCTCGGAAGGCATTGCACTTCGAGCGACCAGGGTTTTGGTTAACCCAAGACCTTCGTAATAGTATGCCGACAGATTGCTCAGCAACTGCTCGTTGACGACCGTAAAGTGCATGTAGACACCGTCATGGAATGTCCAGACGCCCTTCCCGGGTGAAATATCCGCTTCCATAGCCTGCTCCCTGATCAAGCGGCCTTTTTTTTCAAAATCCGGCGCGACGAGTTCACCCAATAGACTGCTGAACAACAAAATGACAAGCACGGGTTTGACTGTCGCCAGGGCAATTCGCCACGTTGAAACACCCGCTGAACGCAGCACAACCAGTTCGCTATGATTGGCCAACTGGCCTAAGCCCGTGAGTGCACCGATCAAAATGGCAAATGGCATGGTTTCATAGACGACTCGCGGCACGCTGAGTAATACAAATTGGACCACAATTCGCATGGTGTAGTCATTTTCCAGATCTACCAGTTGTTCAAGGAACGTGAACATGGATAGCAGGCTCACCAAACCCAGGGAAGCAACGAGGGTCGCACCAAAAACCAGTTTACCAATGTAGATATCGATAATTTTCAATCATCTAATCCGATTAAAAGGTGCTGCCAACAAAGTAATGTTCCATGACTATCGTTTGCGATGCGATCCATTGTATCTGAATTATTTTGTCCGCCAGATAGATTTAACACCGATGCTCTGAGGGCCTGGCAACCAGTCGATGAAAAACCTGTTTGCTGCCTGTGGAAGCGGCTGCAAGCCAGTGCCAGACAGTCAATCCGGTTATCGCAATCTACATGCATCTTCGAGCCGGCTTCAGTATACTCAGCTCAATCCGGGCTAATCACGGCCCGATAAGACCTCTCAAAGAACAAAAAGGTAAAGCCGTTATGGAATGTCCAAAGTGCCATGCAGACATGGAAGAAGTAACTTACGGTCGGAATATGACGGTCGATCGTTGCACAAATTGTAAGGGTATCTGGTTCGATCTTGGGGAAGCAGAGGTATTAAAGGGCAAATGGATGTCCGAATTTGTTGACAGCGGCGACCCTGAAGTTGGTAAGGAATACAACAAGATAGAAGATGTTGATTGCCCCCGGTGTGGCAAACGTATGGAGAAAATCGCTGATAAGACGCAACCACATATCTGGTACGAAGCTTGTGCAGAGCACGGAATGTACTTCGATGCCGGTGAATTTACTGATTTCAAATATGAGACCTTACTGGATAAGTTTCGCGATCTGATTACTGGCAAACGAAGCTAGATATCACATGCTAGTCACCTTCTACGGAGTGCGCGGTTCAATAGCATCGCCTGGTCCTAGAACGATTAAATACGGTGGCAATACTTCCTGTGTGCACGTACGGCTCAACTCCGGCAACAACATTATATTTGACGCGGGTACCGGCATTCGTGAGCTGGGGATGAGGATGATTCAGCACGATGAACCCCTGCCCCTGCTACTTAGCCATGGTCACTGGGATCACATACAGGGTTACCCGTTTTTTGGTCCGATCTATCAACCTGGTCGTGAAATTCGAGTGTGTCAGGGGGTAGAAAGTAACGCGGTCGCACTAAAAGCGATACTTGAGCAAATGGATGGATCGAACTTCCCCGTGCATTCCGAAGACCTGCCCTCGACGATCACGACCGTGCAGCAGGTCGATGACTACCTGAATCAGCAATCGTTTAAAACGATTCGCAAACAGCTGAATCATCCCGGCGGTGGCAATGCCTATCGGATCGAAGAAGACGGCGTCAGCGTCGCCTACATCACTGATAATGAACTGGACGAAATCGCCATAGAATCTGCGAAATACTTTAAGTCAAAAAGCAGTGCCATTGGCTCCTACATAGCCGCAGAAGGCCTGACATTTGATCTTTCTTCAAGGCAGGACACTACCGTTAGCACCATAAACCTTTTTGATAATAGTTAGCAGGTAGCCTCATCAAGATCATCTCATTTAATGTCAATAGCATTCGAGTACGACTTCATCAGCTTGAAGCAGTCATCGATAAGTACGACCCCGCAATTATCGGTTTGCAGGAAACAAAAGTGAATGACCCGGACTTCCCTGTCGATGAGATCCGGGCGCTTGGTTACGATGTCGCTTTTCATGGTCAAAAAACCCACTACGGCGTCGCCCTTCTCTATCGCGCGCAGGCAAACAACATCATTAAGGGCTATCGGACGGATGACATTGAGAGTCAAAAACGTTTCATCAGTTGTTCGTTTACCACCAAAGACGGCCGGCCATTGACGGTTATCAACGGTTATTTCCCGCAGGGTGAAAACAGGGATCATCCAACAAAATTCCCGAACAAAAAGAAATTTTACGAAGATCTGAATCAACATCTCGCGGATCTTCACGATCCGGATGAGCTTATCTATGTGATTGGTGACGTCAATATTGCACCCGTCGATGAAGACATCGGCATTGGTGATGCCAACATGAAAAGATGGCTGCGCGACGGTAAAACCAGCTTCCTGCCCGAAGAAAGAGACTGGTTAACCAGGCTTAAAGAATGGGGGTTGACCGACGTCTATCGCCATCATTACCCGGAAGTTGATGATCGCTTTAGTTGGTTTGATTATCGGAGCCGGGGATTCGAGCGCGATCCCAGGCGCGGACTCCGGATAGACCTGATACTCGCATCAAACGCCGCGCTGCCGCTGAACAGGGATTCCGGCATCGACTATGACATTCGTGCCATGCAAAAGCCGTCGGATCACTGCCCCATCTGGACAGAGGTGGATGTCGAGCTCTAGCGAACCTCTTAATCAGACGTTCCCTAGCAGGCTGCTAGGGTGATGGCGAACTGCGCACAAGCCTCAAATCAAAGGTCACCGGCACCATCAGATCGATCGATTGTAATCCAGCGATCTTTCTCAAGGATTCGACTCCGTCTGACAATGCGAATTGTGATGCGTGAATCACGATGGGTCCAAGGCTCGAAACCTCAAAAGTAGTCTGGCTGCTGCGGGTAACTTTAACGAGTACTGCTTTTTTTAACACGATCGCGTGCAGGTCTACCTGCATATCAAGCGTCATGGTTTTGCTCTCACCAACGGTGAGCGAAGTGAATTCCTTAGTATTAATCTGGCTGGTCACCGTCGCGATAGGGTGTTGCGCAACGTCAAACAACATCGATTGCATCCGCTCGTTTCGAATCGGTATCAGCGTCTCGACACTAGCCAGTGCCACATTAATGATCGCGACGCCTGCATCACTGACTGATCCGGTCACCTGAGTAAAACTGTGATTCTCGGCAATGAGGTCATTTTTTACCGTCGCGAACCCCACATAGGAGCCTTCAGGGTCAACTGCCCAATCACACATGGCCGGCATTACCGGCAGATTGAGGATGAGTATTAGTAATGCTCTTTTCATTTCAAAACCCTTCCATATTGGTTAGTTACTGTAGCGGTTTACTTCATCCCTCGTGTCCAGGGCCACTTGCCGCGCGCAATCTGCAAAATCGCTGCCCTCGCTGGCATATAAAATGGCCCGGGAAGACGAGACCAACATACCGCCGCCCTGCCCTGCACCGACCATTTCTTTAACATCGGCCCCCTGTGCACCAACACCCGGCAGCAGCAAGGTCATGTCACCGCAGATAGTTCGGATCGCACGAAGTTCCTCGGGACGCGTCGCGCCAACCACCAGACCAACATTGCCGTTGGCATTCCAATAAGCCACCGCCTGCTTTGCAACATGTTCATACAGAGTGTCGCCGTTCTCAAGTACCAGATTCTGTAGATCCGTGCCCCCTGGGTTCGATGTTCGGCACAGTACAAACACGCCCCTATCCTGGTATTCGAGGTACGGGTCGATGGAATCCTTGCCGAGATAAGGGTTCACAGTTGCCGCATCAGCGCCATAGCGATCAAATAATTCCCGTGCGTACATTTCGGCGGTACTGCCGACATCACCGCGTTTTGCATCAAGCAATACGGGAATCCCGAGATTCTGGATGTAATCAATAGTCGCCATTAACTCATCTTCGGCGGCTACGCTGGCATAGTGTGCAATCTGTGGCTTATAACAGGAGGCAATATCGCTGGTTGCATCAATGATGGCTTTATTGAACTGGAAAATGGGTTGTGAGTCATTTTTACAAACGGCCGGGATGCGGGACAAATCCGGATCCAGCCCGATACATAGCCGCGAATTGATGTCGCGCTGCCGCTGGTGGAGTCGTCCAAAGAAACTTGTCGGTGGATCCAGTGCTATTGCGTTAATCGTCCCTGCCCTTTTTGGTTTTGAATTTATCGGTCCGGTTAGCCTCATTTATGTGACGTGTGTCACATAAGGCCAGTTAAGTGACGCAAACCGACCGGGATTATAGACTAAATCGTACATTTGTTCGAGCAGATAAAATGCTTTAGGTTATTGTTTTATAACGTAATTGAGTCTAAATGATGAAGTTGGCATGGAAATCGCTTTCTTTTTTACCTGACATAACAACAAAGCTGGAACACCAACATGCAAATTACATCAAACCTTGTCAGTCTGCAGCGGACCCAGGGTCAAAACGAGATGGGCTTAAGCCTGGGTGTCTCAAATGGAGCCACCAGACCAGAAGATCAACGCTCGGAGCAGCGGCAAACCACCGGTGAGAGACTTTTCGTCCAGATTACCCAGGCAAGCGACAAAGCGTTGGTTGGCAAAACAATGGCTTGTCGGGCCATTGATGCCTCGGCCCACGGTATCAAGTTTCTTGCAGATGACTTTATCCCGGTTAGTTGTCTGATCGACTTATGGGTTGATGACAAAGCTCGTCCTGGTAAATTCTTCCTGTCCGGCGATGTACGATGGACTCAGAAGGCCGGTAAAGCATCAACTGTTGTCGGGGTCAGACTAAAAGAAGGTCTGGCGACGGATATTGAGGGATGGAAAAGCTCTCACTCAATGTAGCGATTGCCCAGGATCAACTCAAGACCTGGATATTTTTGCTCCTTCGCGGGTGTCTTCTATTGAAAATCCCAGTTTTATCACCTGGTCGCGCAATTCATCGGCCTTTTGCCAGTTTTTTTCTGCTCTTGCCTGTTCGCGCCCTTCGACGAGTAGCCTTACCTCATCAGGGACCCTCAACTCCTCGGGTTGCCAATCAGAAATATCGAGACCCAGAACTTCATCACAAGCGAGTAGGGTTGCCTTCTTAACATCATCCGGCACCCCGGATTTCACTAGTTCCCAGACCACTGCCAGGGCACGCGGTACGTTGAGATCATCGTTGAGGCAATCATTGAACCGTTGTAGAAATTGTTCATGAATTTCACCGGGTTCGCCCCATGACCAGGCCGCTTCATAGAGTCTGCCGAGCGCTGTTTGTGCCGAGGCAAGACTCTCCCAGCTAAATGACAATTGGGACCGATAGTGAGCGGTAAAACAGAAGTACCGGTAGTCCAGTGGAGCAAAACCTTTCTCTTCGACGACATCCAATGTCAGGAAATCGCCCGTCGATTTCGACATTTTTTCCTTATCCGTCTTAAGGAAGTAGCCATGCATCCAGAAGTTTGCCAGTTGGGTACCTCTGGAAGCTTGCGTTTGAGCAATCTCGTTAGTGTGGTGGATTGGAATGTGATCTTCACCACCGCAATGAATATCGAAGAAGTCGCCAAGATACCTTGCCGACATGGCGGAACATTCTATATGCCAGCCGGGGAAACCCTTACCCCAGGGACTGTCCCACTCCATCTGCCGCTCTTCGTCAACCGGTGAGAATTTCCAAAGCGCAAAATCAGTGACGAATCTTCGTTCGCCCAGTTCAACACGAGCGCCCGCCTGGAGCCCATCGATATCCAGCCGCGCCAGATGACCGTAATTGTTCAGCTTTCGAGAATCGAAATAGATGCCATCGCTGGTCCGATAGGTGTAGCCTTTTTGTTCCAGATCGCTGACGAAATCTATCTGCTCTTTAATGTGATCAGTGGCCTTACACCACTGGTCAGGGGCAAGGATGTTCAGTCGCTGCATGTCTCGCTGAAATGCTTTTGTGTAGAAGCTGGCGAGTTCCCATGCCGTCATACCGGTTCGCCTGGTGCCCAGCTCCATCTTGTCTTCGCCGGTATCGGCATCAGAGGTTAAATGACCGACGTCTGTGATGTTCATGACATGATTGACGTCATACCCATTGGCCTTGAGAACCCTGACTAGCAAATCCTCGAACAGATAGGTACGCAGATTGCCGATATGCGCAAAGTTGTACACCGTGGGGCCGCAAGCGTAGATGCCAACATGATTATTCGAGAGCGGCTCAAAGGGTCGAACTTTGCGTTCGAAGGTGTCAAATAATTGCAGTTTCATGGATAACGGCTAGTCGCGGATGGGCGCATTGCCGGGCATCATAAAGGAATCTTCGTTGATCTCAAGCCGACTCAAATCGCTCTGCCATCACTCTCTCTACGGTTTCTACGATGATCTGGGTCTGGGATTCGATTTCGACATTAACAAGATTACCGGTCTTAAGGCTTAAGAAATTCGTCCTTTGCAATGTTTCAGGAATGAGGTTGATGGAGAACTGGTTTTTATCTCGATCCAGGTGGGCCACCGTCAGGCTCGCCCCGTTTATCGCAAGAAAGCCCTTCTCAAAGACAAACTTCAACCAGGCGGGGTCAGCATTGAAGGTCAAACGGCGATTGTTGGCAGACTCCTCGATTGCAGCAAGCGATGAAGTACCGACGATATGACCGGAAAGGATATGGCCGCCTATCTCTGCATTTGATTTGGCAGAGCGTTCGACATTGACGTTTGATCCCTCTTCCAGCAGCCGAATATTCGAAAGTTCGAGAGTCTCCCTGATCGCGTCGAAAAATATTTCCGCGGACGCCATGCGGGTCACGGTAAAGCAGACGCCGTTGACAGCAACACTCGCACCGGTTTCCAACCCTTCCCGTAGCGAAGCCGGAAAGTCGATCGAAAAGGAATAGAGTCCCTCTTTCTTCACCAGGGATTTAACCGGCAGGCATGCCTGCACTATACCGGTATACATTAATCTGTCGCCTCAGAAATCAACGTAGTACTCCTGTATTGACCGTAAGTAGTACTGTAACGGGGACGCCTGTTGCACATTTTCGGTGGAAGTCTGTGCTGACTTTCCCTGGGCAAAAAGGGCCTGGGCATAGTGAGCCTGCGCCTCGTGAAAATGCCTGACTCCATAGATTTCCCGGGCAGCTTGATCCAGATACTGCATATACGTCATGCTGCCATTGTCTCGTTTCAGCGCCTTGGCTTTGCGCTTGATCCGGGTCAGGTCAGGAATAGAAGAATGATTGTGCATCTGCACAACGATAGTCAGCATGCCCATGACTGTCAATGAACAGGCATACGACAAGGAACATTAGATAGCTATCCTATCTAATTGATTAACAAATATTTAATATCTTCATGTAATTCAGATAGACGATTATCAACTTGATTGATTTAAGAAGCGATACAGTAACCCAACCTTCCCGGGAAATGCTTGAGGCGATGATGTCGGCAGAGACCGGGGATGATGTTTATGGTGAGGACCCGACGGTTAATCAGCTGGAATCGCTGGCGGCAGACATGACTGGCAAGCCAGCCGCGCTTTTTGTCAGCAGCGGTACCCAGGGTAATTTGTTGGCACTGCTCAGCCACTGTGCCCGGGGCGATGAATACATTGCAGGACAGGATGCCCATACCTATCGTTTCGAAGCTGGCGGCGCCGCTGTGCTGGGTAGCATTCAACCGCAACCTATCCCCTTCAATGATCAAGGTGAACTGAGACTGGAGGACATTGCACGATCGATTAAACCCGATGATTCCCACTTTGCCAGGACCCGACTCGTATGCCTGGAAAATACCCAATCCGGCAAAGTGTTATCCATGGATTACCTGGCCGAGTTCTCACAGTTCATTGATGAGCGCGGCCTGCGAAAACACCTGGACGGCGCTCGCGTATTCAATGCAGCAGTGAAGTTGCAAGTGCCCGTTTCTGACATAGCCAGACACTTCGATACCGTCTCAATTTGCCTGTCCAAGGGCCTGGCCGCACCAGTCGGCTCTGTACTGGTTGGGAATGAATCTTTAATCAACGACGCCAGACGCTGGCGGAAGATGCTCGGCGGCGGCATGCGGCAAGCCGGAATACTTGCAGCCGCAGGTATCTATGCACTCAACCACCATGTTGATCGCCTGGCAGATGATCATGCACATGCGACTCTGCTGGCTGATGCCTTGTCCCAGCTAACCTCATTCCGGCTGCAAAGCATGCCTGAGACGAATATGGTGCATCTTGATTTGACCCCGGAGGTTTTAAGCGAATTACAGGGTTTTTTGTCTGATCACGGCGTCCGTCTATCAGGCCCGCGGCTGGTGATGCACGCAGACGTGGCTCGTGACGACGTTGACCGGGTCATTGAACTCTGTCGAGAATTTGATCAGGGACAATGAAAGACATCGTCCTGGTGACAGGTAGTACCGCCATAGACCAGACAGGTCTTTACGAGGGCTCTTTCGAAGAATACGAGTCCCGATATACCATCAATGCGTTCAACGCGTCGTTTCCGTTAACTTCAATGAAAACCAGTTTTGGCGGCTGTGCGCCCAACATTGCCTATGGACTACATCAGCTGGGCATCAACGCCATCCCACTATCGTCAGCAGGCCGAAATTTTCGGGATCGCTATCTTGCGCACCTCAATGACATCGGCCTCAACACAGATTTCATCACCATTGATGACGATGTTGAAAACTGCGCAAGTTGCCTGATGATTAATGATCTGCACGGCAACCAGCTCATCGGGTTTTATCCGGGACCATCCAATCCCAAGCGCTATTTACCCAGTGAACTGCCGGTAATTGACCAGGTGGCTCTGGCCATACTCGGCCCGGAAGAACCCCAGCTAACACTACGACAGGGTAGAGATCTAGCTGCCCTGAATGTGCCCTTGCTGGTAGACCCGGGCCAGGTGACCACCGCATTCAATCGCCAGGAAATCCGCGAACTACTAACGATTGCTGACTATCTGATCGTCAACGACTATGAATACAGTGTATTGAAAGCCAATGGTGACCTGACCGATGAACAGATACTGGCAATGGTCCCGGAAGTCGTCGTCACTCACGGTGACAAAGGTGTCGGTATTTTTGACCAGGCCCTTACCTACCATATTGACGCGGTACCCGATGTAGATATCGTGGAAGTCACCGGCTGTGGAGACGCTTTTCGTGCGGGATATGCCTATGGCATTATCAAAGGACTGCCACTGAAAGAGCGGGCGCAGATGGGTTGCATTATGGCAATGACTAATCTTGGGGCGCCGGAAACACAGGGTTATCAAATCAGTGTCGAAAAATTACTGGCACTGCAGGAACGATTTTACGGTTAATCGCCCTTCCTCGGATACACCAGGGTTTGCAGGTATTTCAGCAAGCTATTACCCCGTAGCTGTTCGCGAACATATTGTCGCTCGAACTCCTCGTAAGGGGTCTGTCCCGTAAACATCTGCTTGCGTGTGGTCAGATCATCGGAGTCAATGCTGCCCACCGTCTTGGCAGGAATCCCGGCAACAATAGTATTTGCCGGTACGTCTTTCGTCACAACGGCAAATGCGCCGACAATACTATTGTCGCCAATGGTTACGCCCTTACCCACGAAGGCGCTGTCTCCGATCCAGACATTGTTCCCCAGCTTGATGGGTGCGGTGTTTCCCGGTGCATAAATACGATGCTGCAAATCGTGCCAGTCTGCATCTGCGAGATAGGCATTCATAGCCAGCATGCAGGATTCGCCTATCTCAATGTCGTTGGCAGACGATATTCTAACCCCCGGGTTGACGATGCAGTAGCTACCAATCTTGATACGACCCAGCTCCTCAAATACTGCCAGACGAACCGGACTATCGTATAAAGACATGACATAGACATGGTCTGCTATATGGATGTTCGGCCCGGACACCTCGAAATGCCTGGGGTTCATCACTCTGAAATCACGGCCCACGGAAGCAAGCTGAGGTTTGACATAAAGATTAACGATCACCTCATTAATTTGGTCAGACAGTATCTTCAACCAATCTGGGCGATGATCTTTAACCATGGTGATAAGTCATCATCCATTCAGCATATCACGGTGTTATGAGGGTGGCGTATCCGCATTGGCTGTGACAACATTTGGAACTTTCACCCGCCAGGTTTTATAGATGCCGAACGGAACCATCATATTTTTAAACGGTACTTCAAGTTCTGGAAAAACCACGCTTGCCCATGCGTTGCAGGAGAAACTGGAAGAAGCCTACCTGCATATCGCACTTGATCAGTTTCGAGATGGTTTGCCTGCCAGGTTCCGGGGCCTGAATGCGCCGCCGGGAACAGAAGGTGATCGCGGTTTGAATGTTGTGCCCGTACAACGAGGCGACGGTACCGCCTACACTGAAGTTCGGTTCGGCGTTGATGGCCAAAAGATGCTGCAAGGTATGAGACGCGCGATAGTGACCATGGCGCAGGCAGGCAACAACGTCATTATTGATGACATTATTCTCGTCCCTGATTTTCTGGCAGATTACCTTGATGTCATGGCGACACAGAAGCTGTATTTTGTCGGCGTTCGATGTCCTCTCCCCGTGGTTGAACACCGTGAAGCAGCCCGCCTGGGCCGATTTCCTGGCACAGTGGCAAGCCATTTCGACATATGCCACGCTCATGGCATCTACGATATTGAAGTCGATACGTCGACAGCAACACCGGAAGCCTGTGCTGAACAGGTTGCCGACCGTATTAGTTCAGCTCCGCCCCGGGCATTTTCTTTGCTCAGGAATGCTGGGTAACCTCTGATTAAAGTCGGTATGCCGCATCACTTTTTCCGCGATGACCGCGTTGAACCCGTACTCTATCTCCGTGCGAGTTCGCCTTGTCCTCACGAAAAAATCCGATTAATCAGAGCCTCCCTAGCTGATCGTCGCGGCTCTAACTGATCGTCGCGACGCCTCGATAATTATAGGTGGCGAATTTCGGACCTTCGAGGTAACCGCGATCTATTTGTTCAAAACCGAACCCGGAAACTAGATAAAGTTCTTCGATACGCCTGTTGAGATGGCACCCTCCTCCAATCACCTTCCATACGGGATTGAGTCTGGCTTGCCAACGCGCGATGTGATCGTCCGGCGAGACGCCATGCTCGGCAAAAATGACTTTGCCAACGGGTTTTAATACCCGACGAATTTCTGCAAGTGCGCTCACCGGGTCTTTGATGGTGCAAAGCGTCCAGGTCATCACGACACTGTCAAAGCTGTTGTCTTCGGCAGGAATTGACTCGCCACCGACACTCAGGAATTCAACGTCGATATTTTCTTTTAGCGCAACTTCCTTTGCGTATAGCTGCAATTCAAGTGAAGGATCAAGGCCGGTAATGTGCACGGATTTGTCGTAATAAGGAAGATTCAGCCCCGAGCCAATTCCGATCTCCAGCACATGACCTTCCGCCAGCGGTACAAGTTTCTTGCGCAAGGCGTTTAGGGCAGGTGCCTTCATGGCCAGATTCAGTAATTTTGGCAGGAAATACTTTTCATAGATGCCCATCGTTAAACTCCTTGTTCAAGTCTGCGCTCAAGCAACACCAGTCTATCATTGCCGAAATAGATGTCGTCGTGATCAACGAACATCGTGGGTGAACCGAATCCTCCGCGCTCAATTAACTCCTCGGTATTCATGCGAAGTTTTTGTTTGTAGTCGTCATGACTGATACATCGAAAAAAGTCATCCTGATTCATCTGGCACGAATCAACGATTTCGGAGATCACCGGGTCCTGGGAAATGTCCTTGAGGTCGGTCCAGTAAGCCTTGAACACCTTACCAACATATTCTGAGATGCAACCCTGCTCAAGGGCTACAAAACAGCCGCGCATCGCCTTCACTGAGTTCACGGGAAAGACAGGTGGATTACCAATAGTGATGCCATGAAAGCTTGCCCAATCGGCCAGGTCTTTCTGGTAGTACTTCATCTTTACCGGTACGGGGTTTGCGCGCTGTTCATAAACGCTTTGATTGACCGCGTTGAACACACCACCAACCAGTATTGGTCGCCAGATGAGCTTCGCATTTTGACGATTGCAAATACGCTCAATACGAGTGAACGACAGGTACGTCCATGGGCTTGAACAGTCAAAAAAATATTCGACTTGCATGGGTTTGGAGTATGCTTGAACCACCCAGTAAATCTACCTGAATAAATGGCTGAAGATCGAGTAGCAGGATACATTGCGCGGTTTAGAGAGCTCGTAAGAAGCAGTCATCGCATTGTTGTGTTTACGGGTGCAGGTATCTCGACGGAGTCCGGGATACCGGACTTTCGGGGTCCAAACGGAGTCTGGAACACCCAGACGCCCATAGATTTTAGTGACTTTGTTGCTTCCGAAGAAGTCCGCCGCGAATCCTGGAGCCGGAAATTTTCGGGTGAGGGCAAGATGGACAAAGCCGAACCTAATGCAGGCCATCGCGCTATAACCTCTCTGGTTCACGCGGGTAAGGTTACTCACATCATCACCCAGAACGTCGATGGGTTGCACCAGAAATCAGGCACGCCCGACGACTGTGTTATCGAGCTCCATGGTAATGCGAGCTACGCAACCTGTCTCGATTGTCACAAAAAATACGAGCTTGCAGATATCAGAGTGAAATTTATTAACGATGGCACCATTCCCTACTGCGATGAATGCAGTGGCATTGTTAAAACTGCAACGATTTCATTCGGACAGGCCATGCCTGTGATCGAAATGCAAAAGGCAGAGGCGGCGTCACTGGCCTGTGATCTCTTTATTGCGATTGGATCCTCACTGGTTGTCTACCCGGCGGCGGGATTCCCGCAGTTGGCCAAACAAAATGGTTCAAAGCTGGTCATTCTCAATGAGCAGGATACCGATCTTGATCCCCTCTGCGATCTCGTGCTGCACGAACAGATTGGTCCAACCTTGTCGGTGATAGTCGACTAGGGATCCTCTGATAGGGATCCTTTGCTAATCCTCAATAGCCTGCAGTAACATCTGAAAGTCCAGCGGTTTCTGTACACTGCCTTTCGATGCCGAGCCCTCACTCAGTGTGACAATGTTGAGTGCAGGCGCAATCTCTTTTAACAATGCAATCAGGGTAACACCCTGCTGGTCTTTCAGATCTTCGTCAATAACCGCTTTGTAGATACTCGATTCATTGACCTGGTAGTACTTGAGCGCTGAACTTGCATCAGAAAAGCTGGCGACTTTATAGCCCTCCGATCGCAATAGCTCAGTGATCAACTCTGCCAGCGCGTGATGTTGGTCTGCCACAAGGACAGAACCCTGGCGAATGGGCCCGGTTTCGCCATCCAGCAGCCGCTGGATCGCCATAAGGCTTTTTGTGACTTCGGCCTGATACTGTCTGACGGTGGCAAGCTTTTCCTTCGATAAGACGTCATTTTCCGCCATCATCACATCAAGCAATTCTGCGTAACCCACCGCGGCTACCGTTAACTGGTTGACCTGCCGAAGCTTCCTGGCGCCGGGTTGCTTTAACTGTCTTACCTGCTCACCCATGGCAAGCTGCTCAGTAATATCCACGAGCCACACATAAAGTCCTTCTGTTTCCCTCTGAGTGATTGCCCGGCAACGCTTTTCGCTTGTCGCAGAACGCAATGAGTAGACCGACGCATCAGGTTGATTGAGAACATGCTCACAAAATGGTCCTTTCAAGCCGTCAATAAAGCTGGCGAGGGTTCGGCCAGTTTGTAAACCCATTCGAGCAGCCGCCTGGTTACAATTCAGTATTTCGTCTTGTGAGTCGAGCAGGACCAGGGCAATGGGCGCCGATTCCAATACTCCGGGGAAGTCAGCCATGGTTCAGACTCGACGTTAAATTCAGAACAAGGCGCTGGTCCGCCCGGACCTCCGTCAGCAGATGGAAACCGGCATTATGGATCTGAGCAAAAAGTTCCCTCCAGGTTGAAGTGCCGTTTACGGCGACCAGACTGATTGCTTCTTCGTTCAAACAGCGTAAATCCCGGCGATCAAGATGCATCCCGGCGATGGTGAGTACGATGGAGGTTTCCATAAGATCCGGTGTCTCGCCACACACTGAACAAACAGTACGCGATGGACAAGATGAAAGCAGCATTGTTGGATCAAGTCCGTCATTAGCCAGGGTTTGACGAATGAGTTTGATGACCCACGACAGCTCTGATTGTTGATGCAGGTGAACAAGTTCATTGCTAGTTGCGTGCAGTTGATGCGCCAGGGCTATCGTTTGCAGGCATACACGATCCAGAATCGAGGCCTGTTGAATCACAGTGCTCGAAATCTGGTGGTGACCGGATTTTCTCCTGCGGTGAAGGTGTAATCGGTGTTCTACAGCCACAACGATGCCATCCGCCCGGGACATTCGATAAAACAGCTGGTGATTATCCGGTAGATCCGGATGGTTAAGCAATTGTCGGACTATTGCTCTGTCTTCTTCAAGAACCATATCCAGCCAACAATTGATACCGCGGCTTTCAAGGTGTTCATCGATACCCATTGACTCTGCTAAGGCCTGCGAACAGATCGCCCAGTGGCGACCCATATCAAAAAGCAAAACATCGCCATTTCGTGGGCTATCGGCGAGCGGATAGAATTCTGCAAGAAATGATCGGTCGGACAATCCGACCAGTCGCATAAGTCCAATGTCAACGCTATGTCGTCTGGTTACCAGGGAATGTTCAATCACGAGCCGATTATGACGAGCCAGCCGACCTGCATAGATCCTTTTTATTCGCGCTCGTAATCCCGGTGGTACCAGGGCGTCGATAAGGTGAAGGCCAATGATGCCTGGGTTAAAATACTGATCCGAATTGTCGGCTAGCGAAATAATTTCCAAATGCTGGTTCAGGTGCAGTGTTACCGGCGCCAAATACCGTGACGCCTGTTTGTGGATCAGGTCCCTCGGTGTCACTTCAATTCGCATCAAATCCTGGCCCAGATCCAGGCTTATTTCTTCAACACTGCCCACGGTTTGATGGAACCGGTTAACAATAGGTATCGTCGAATCCGAGTTGGATCGGGCGATTTGAAACATCTGAAAAAAATTGTGATCCTGGAAATGTATAAGCTGCTCAAAGGAATGAAGACAGGATTGCTCGGTTTGAAAGCCCAGCAAACCGTAAAAGTCCTGGGTACAGGAAACTGCCTTGAAGCCATCGAGATCTATGGTCACCGAACAGCCAGGTCGCGCTGAGTTCTGTTCGTTTGGTTGAAACTCCATTTCGCCATCATAACAAGGGAACGCACTTCAGACAGCGAGTTTGATAGAATCGCTGACGAAACCATTCATGAAGTAGCCCCTTGATACAAAATCTTACATTCCAGGTCGTCATGGCTGCCGTACTCGGCGTTGTCTTGGCAATGGCCTATCAGGTCATCGATCCCAATGGCAACATGATGATCAATGACGGCATTTTGTTTTTGAAGCAGTCGTTTCTCTCGCTGCTGAAGATGCTTATTGCTCCCATGATCTTTTTCTCCCTCATCGGTGGGATTATTTCTATTGGCAACGTCGTTCGGCTCAGGAAACTTGGCGGCATCACCGTTTCTTATTACCTGCTGACCACCGGCATCGCAATTGGCCTGGCCCTGGTAGCGGTGGTGTTTATCCATCCATGGACGAATTATCCCCCACTCATGCTCGGCACGGTTGACGCGAGTGCTTCGCGTTTGCTGGACCCGGGCAGCGATTCGATCATCGGTGTACTGACCACCATGGCGTCTCTTGCCTTCACCAACCCATTTAGCGCACTGGCAAATTTGAACATTTTAGGAATCGTCACCAACGCCCTGCTTATTGGAATCGCTATGGTGTCAGTGCTCGAAGAGCAAAGTCCGGTCTTTAAGTTTGTGCAGGATGCCAACAAGGTGATCATTCAGATATTAAAATGGGTCATTCGAATCCTGCCGATCGGTATTTTCGCGATTCTATTCGATTTCACCATCAGGCTATCGACAGGTGAAGGTCACAGCGAAGACTTCCTGGCACAACTGATTCAGTTTGGCCTGCTGATTATCGGACTGACACTGATTCATGGTTTGATCGTACTGCCGACCATTGCCTGGGTGACTACGGGGACCAATCCAAAGGTCCTGCTATCGAAGATCATTCGCCCGTTGGTCGTGGCGTTTAGTACCTCTTCGTCAGCCGCAACCTTGCCCGTGTCTATGCGAACCGCCGAGGATAATCTTGGTGTATCAACTAGCGTGTCGAGTTTCGTGCTGCCCCTGGGCGCGACCATGAACATGGATGGCACAGCGCTATTTGAAGCAGTGGCAGCAATATTTCTGGCCTACCTATATGGTATCGAATTGTCGTCGCTAATGGTCATCACTGTATTTTTGATGGCAATGGTTGCCTCTATAGGCGCCCCCGGTATGCCTTCCGCTTCCATGTCCGGCATGCAGATGGTCATGCTGGCAATTGGTATACCGCTTGAGGCGATTGCGATTCTTCTGGTGATTGAGCGCCCCCTGGATACGATTCGTACCTCGGTTAACGTCGAGGGTGACTTGATTGGCGCACTGGTCGTCGAACGATATCTGAACAGGGGTTAATTCGGCAGTCGCACATCCTGAAGAATCAGACCAGCGAAGTAATGAAGGAACTCAATATGGTTGGCGGACACCTGTTGGCGAATCAGGCTGTCCTCCCCTTTTTTACTCATGATAAATTCGAAGCAGTTCGTAACGGTTTCACCTGCACCGACAATCTGGTCCAGCTGTTGGTTCATAAAATCATGCAGGTCGGGAAGATCAGATTCCTCAACACCGGATTTAACCGGATCCAGCACCACGTTGCCCCAAACAGTCGCGACCAGCACCTGGAACTTTTCCTTGTCGACAAAATCATCGGCTACACGGCAGCGATCAATCATCTGGTCTATCGCTGGTTGAAACCGGTCGTTAATTTCTTCTAAAGTCATCTTCAAAGTCTTGCAGGTTTGCGAGCGAATCCTAAACCAGGGAACGTCTGATTAAGGTCGGTGTGCCGCATCACTATTTCCGCCATAACCGCGTTAGAGTCGTGCTCAAAAATTTGTTAACTTACAGCATATTAACAAATTTCCTCTGCACGGCTCTGCCTTGTTTTGACGAAAATATCCTCTTAATCAGAGGTTCCCGAGTTGACATGGTTAAGGTAGCAGATGATCAGGCGGAGACAGCCATAAGAAAAATCATTCATGTTGATATGGATTGTTTCTACGCCGCGGTTGAAATGAGGGACAACCCAACCTTAAGGGATATTCCCCTCGCCGTCGGCGGCTCTGCCAATAGGCGCGGCGTCATCTCAACCTGTAATTACATGGCCAGAGAATATGGGATTCATTCTGCAATGGCGACCGCTTATGCGAAACGCCTTTGTCCAGCTTTAACCGTTGTGCCTGGCCGCATGTCTTACTATCAGGAAGTATCAAGGCAAATACGCGCAGTTTTCAAGCGCTATACCCGCATCATTGAACCACTTAGTCTCGATGAAGCATTCCTTGATGTCACTGATTCCTATCATTGTCAGGGCAGCGCCACCAACATGGCAAAAGAAATCAGGGATGCCATTCGACGCGAACTTAATCTCACGGCATCAGCAGGGGTTGCGCCTAACAAATTTATCGCCAAGATCTGTAGTGACGAAAACAAACCCGATGGCCAGTATGTGGTGTCGCCAGATGAAGTCGACGATTTTTGCAGACGACTGCCATTGGGAAAAATACCAGGTGTCGGTAAGGTCACGCTAAAGCGACTCAACGATATGGGGTTGACCACCTGCGCAGATGTAAGAGCCCTGGGTGAGAAAGAATCTGTGCGCAAGCTGGGCAGCCTTGGCGCACTACTCTACAAGCGGGCTTACGGGATTGATAATCGAAGATTAACGACCGAATGGGTTCGTAAGAGCGTCAGTGTCGAGCAAACATTTCCGATCGATATCCCCGTAATCAAAGAGGCCTTTGAACCGCTGGAAAGCTTGTTTCAGGAGCTTAAAAAGCGAATGGAAAAGCATCAGCATCGACAACTGAAAAACCAGCAGATCAAATTGAAGTTCGCTGATTTTACCCAGACAACGATGGAACGCGCCTCGATGAGCCTTGATCTGGCGCTCTACCATGAACTGCTGCCTCTGGCCTGGGAGCGCGGTGAAGGTAAAGGCATCAGGCTGCTCGGTCTTGGCGTATCTTTCAGGGATGAAGATGTCATTACAGAGGAATCGCAGATGACCCTGTTTTAGTCATGCCCCTATACTTCGCTGGTCGATTAAGTATGATTAGCGCCTTTTTTGATCCCCGTTTCCTTCTCGGACATTTCGATGCGCAAGACCAAGATAATCTGCACGATAGGCCCGGCTACAGACAGCTATCCCATGTTGGAACGCATGGCTGCCGCTGGCATGGATATCGTTCGCCTTAACATGTCCCATGGCACGCACGAATCATCTGCCCGGGTCATCAAGTCCATCCGTACGCTAAATCGAAAAAACCCCTCTCCCATCGCCGTTTTGCTGGATACCCAGGGTCCTGAGATCCGAACCGGCGATCTGGCTGATGATTTGGAATTGAAGAACGGTTCGCGCATCACGATCAGCGTCAGAGACGGTATCGATGTCGAAAAATCCTCGTTTCACATTAACTACGACGATTTACTCGACACCGTGGATGTGGGCGACCGGATTACCGTTGATAACGGCATCATTAACCTCGAAGTGCTGGCCAAAAACAGTGATGGGACCATGGACTGCAAGGTTATCGACGGTGGCATCCTGAAAAGTAAACGGCACGTTAATTTACCGGGGATACGGGTGAACCTGCCAGCCATCACCAAGAAGGATCGTGCTGATATTCTATTCGGCATCGAGCAACAGGTTGATTTTATCGCGCTGTCATTCGTACGCGAGGCAGAAGACATTCGCGAACTCAGGACGTTGATGGGTGACAAGGCCGGGAAAATAAAAATCATCGCCAAGATCGAAGACCAGTCTGGCGTGGAAAACCTCGACGAAATTCTTGAAGAGGCTGACGGCATCATGGTGGCGCGAGGAGACCTGGGTGTCGAGATCAATGTTGCTGAATTGCCCAACGTGCAGCGGCGAATCGTTCAACGTTGCGCTGAACAAGGCAAACGAGTGATCGTTGCGACCCATCTGTTGGAATCAATGATCGAAAATCCCATCCCCACCCGGGCAGAAGTTACCGATGTGGCAAACGCCATTTATGAGGAAGTCGATGCGGTCATGTTGTCCGGTGAGACAACGGTCGGGAAACATCCGGTCCGCTGTGTCGAACAACTGGGTGAAATTGCCGAGGCCACAGAATCCTTTACCGGGCTACGATTTACCAACAACTTGATTCATCAGAACGACAAGCAAAGTCTTGCCATTACCGCTGTCCAACTGGCGGAATCCCTGGATGCCAAAGGGATTATTGTTATCACCCGGAGAGGGTTTATGGCAGATTATGTCACCAACTGCCATCCGCAGAAGACGCGGATCTATGCATTTACCAATGATTCCCAGACCCGGCGCAGACTCATTCTCAACAGAAACCTGACGCCCTACCGGACTGCCTTCAGCTCTGATCCTGAAAAAACACTTCAAACCGCTTTCGATGTACTGAAGCAAAGAGCGGGTCTTGTGGTTAATGACAAAGTCGTCGTGATCTCTGATGTCCTGGCCGGACTAGGGGTCGAGGCGATTCAGATCCGGCATCTTCCCTGATTACTATTCAAAACACAGAGCTGCGACTTCCTCGAAGTGAGATACGAAATGAGCTGTGACCTGCGCTTGCAGATAATCAGGCATCTCGTCAAAATCTCGTTTGTTATCGAAGGGTAAAATAAGTTCCGGAATCCCTGCCCGCTTGGCAGCAATAACTTTTTCCTTAACGCCGCCTATTGGCAGGACCTTCCCGGTCAACGTCATTTCACCCGTCATGGCAAGGTTTCGCTTAATCTTTTTGTTCAACGCCAAAGAAAGCAGGGCTGTCGCCATGGTGATGCCGGCACTGGGGCCATCTTTAGGAGTCGCACCCTCGGGAACATGCAGGTGGATCATCGCACTGTTAAAGAAATCCTCATCAGCACCCAGCCGGGCGAGATGAGAAGCCACATAGCTATAGGCAATCTGCGCAGATTCCTGCATCACATTTCCCAGTTGACCCGTCTGCCGGAAGCCGCGGTTACCATCGTGAACCCTTGATGATTCAATGGCGAGGGTGGTGCCGCCGAGTGATGTCCAGGCAAGGCCATTAACCACGCCCACGCTATTGCGAGGTTTCTGCTTTCTGAAATAAGGTGCGCCGAGTATTTCTTCAATCTGTTTAACGCCGATATTGACCTTCTTCTTATCATCTTCGAGCAGTTGCATCACAGAATGTCGCAGGATGCGTGCAAGCTGCTTGTCCAGATTTCGCACACCAGCTTCCCGAGCGTATCCTTCGATCACTTTTTTTAATGCGGCGTCTGTTATTTTCACCTTATTCGCAGGCACCAGTGCCCGCTCCAGCTGGCGTTTCCACAGATGATTTTTCGCGATCTCCAGTTTCTCGGAAGTCAGATAGCCTGCCAGACGTATCGTCTCCATACGATCTAGCAAGGGTGCTGGAATGGTATCCAACTGATTGGCGGTGCAAATAAACAACACTTTGGAGAGATCAATTCTAAGATCGAGATAGTGATCCAAAAATTCACTGTTTTGTTCCGGGTCAAGCACTTCAAGTAACGCTGATGCAGGATCACCCTGATACGACGCACCGATTTTGTCGACCTCGTCGAGCATGATGACGGGATTGTGTACTTCAACTTCTTTTAGCGCCTGTACAAATTTGCCGGGCATCGCACCCACATAGGTTCGCCTGTGGCCTTTGATTTCTGCCTCATCTCTCATGCCCCCAAGACTGAACCGGTAGAATTTCCTGCCGAGTGCATCAGCAACAGATTTACCGATGGACGTTTTACCCACACCGGGAGGACCTACCAGAAGGAGTATCGATCCGGCGATTTCACCTCGATAGGCACCCAGCGCTAAAAATTCGATTATCCTCTGCTTAACATCATCCAGGCCGTCATGGTCACGATCGAGAATTTCCCGGGCATGATCCAGTTCCAGGCGATCTTTGGACATCACGCCCCAGGGAACTGCGGTGAGCCAGTCAAGGTAATTGCGTGTCACGCCATATTCAGCGGTTGATGGCTCTAAAATTTGAAGCTTGTGCAACTCATCGTCAATCCGTTCCTGGACGTGCACTGGAACAATTTTCCCCTGTAGCCTTTCTGCGAAAGTGTCGGCGTCAGATTCTCGATCGTCCTTGGCTATCCCCAGCTCCTTTTGGATCACCTTGAGTTGTTGTCTGAGGAAAAACTCGCGCTGTTGCTCGGATAATTGCTCCTGGGTTTGTTCTGCGATTTGCTTCTGCAGCCGACCGACTTCCAACTCCTTACTCACCAGTAACAGGGCTTTCTCCATGCGCTCCAGCAGCGGTATGGTTTCGAGGATTTCCTGGAGCTGTTGCGGATCAGCTGAAGTGATTGCCGCCGCAAAGTCCGTCAGTGGTGAGGGATCATTGGGCTTAAAATGATTCAGATATTGTTTCAACTCTTCGTTGTACAAGGGGTTCATCGACATCAATTCCTTGATACCGTTGATAAGAGACATTGCGTAGGCTTTCAGCAGTTCCTGGCTCTCTGGCATGGTTTCTTTGGGATATTCAACCCGCACAACGTAGGGTGGTGTTGATTTTATCCAATCGACGATTCGGAATCGGCGTAGTCCCTGGGCAATAAACTGTAGTTTGCCCTGGGTTTCGTGAATCCGAAGAATTCGCGCGACACAGCCTATGTCACTGATATTATCCGGCGCCATTTCAGCGCCTTCGGCCGGTGTGGCATAACTTAACGCGACAAGTTTGTGCGCACTCTCTGCAGTGACCTTAATGCCCTCCCCCCAGGGATCAAGGTCAACGACGATGGGCTGTACCAGCACCGGGAAATAGGGCCGTGATGCAAGCGGTACCAATTGGAGTGTTTCAGGAAGCACTTCGTCCGGACGAGCAGGTGTTTGAGCTGTGTCACGGGGAATGATTTCAGCGCCCACATCGTTCGCATTGCCGCTATTGTTGTCACTCATAAGAAGTCTTATTTGTTTGTTGTTCTCCAATCAAGATGTTGGGCCAAAATCAGGGTTTTCAAGCAACGGCATTGGCAACTCTGTAATGGCCGTACTGCTGCAAGCCCAGACCGCTGATAATCATCGCTAAACCCATCAGGGTCGTAATGAATATTTCTTCCCCCAGGATCAGGTGAATAAAAATCAACGACAGAAACGGCGACAAAAAAATCAGGTTGCTCACTCTCGAAGCGTTTGATGTGAGCTTAAGCGCTGTACTCCAAAAGATAAACCCAATGGCCATTTCCACTGCACCCACGTAGCTGGTCGCCAGCAGTCCTTCTACTGAGATCGCGAAAGACGAAAACACGCTACAGTTGATAGCAGTCACCGGTAAAGCGATAAGAAAGTTCAAACACAATCCGAGAGTCGGGTCCCGGGTGTCTCTGATATTAATAATCCAGTAGGCAGCCCAGATCACCGTCGAGGCAAGAGCCAGAACGACCCCCAAAATGTTGACTTCTGAGACCGATGAAAAGTCTCCAGCCGTCACAATGATAACAACACCGGCATAGCAAATAACCGCAGCCAAGAGATCAAACGCCAGAATTTTTTGCCTGAGAAATACCATGGCCATCAGGGTCAGCACAATTGCCCAGGTGTAGTTTATCGACATCGCTATCTGTGCAGGCAGCAGATCATAGGCACGAAACAGCACGTCGTAATATATAACAGGATTCAGCATCCCTGCGATAATGGCTAGCTTCCAATGTGCAAGAAATGCCTGGCGAATGGCAACAACACCCTGCCGGTAGATAACGATTGTGGTAAGAATAATTGTTGCTGTAAGTGTGGCAAAAAATAGCAGTTGATAGGTATCGACATGCGCCAGTGCCACTTTAAATGCAGTGGCAACTGTCGACCAACAAGCCACCGCAGCCAGAGCAAACAAAATGGCACGTCGGTCAGGATTCATGATGGATGTCCCATCGAGTTTGCCATTGAATTTGAATACCTGGTGCCCGGGGCCGGGGTCGAACCGGCACCGCTCTAAAGCGACGAGATTTTAAGTCTCGCGTGTCTACCAATTTCACCACCCGGGCATTGTTGGCTGGCAACAGGGTTGAATGGACTCTGGTAAAGGCGCGTAGTGTAACGGTCGCACCCTTGTGACTCAATCAAACCTGGGCTCTCTTTTCTCCAGCAACGCATTTACTCCCTCTTTAGCGTCGTGCCCCATAAAGTTAAGCATTTCAAGCGCCAGGCTGGCATCAAATGCCGGGGCCGCCTGGGTCACCCACAGATTCAGGGCACGTTTTGTGAAACTGGCAGCGTCTTGGGGACCTGTGGCAATCTTATTGGCCACTCTCATAGCTTCTTCCATTAACTGTTCGCGTGGCACGGATTTGCTCACCAGCCCAATCTGGTCAGCCGTCTTGCCGTCAATAAATTCCGCGGTGAGCAGATAGTATTTCGCTTTCGCCAAGCCGCACAGAAGCGGCCAGATTATGTTCGCGTGATCTCCAGCAGCGACGCCAAGGCGAAGATGTCCGTCTGTAATTTCCGCCTCTTCTGCCATCAGGCTGATGTCAGCCATCAATGCCACCGCCAGACCCGCACCGACCGCAGTTCCGTTAATCGCAGAAATAATAATCTTGGAGCACTGGGTCATTCGGTAAACAATGTCACCTGCTTCCTTGAAGGCGACTTTCATCTCATCGTAGTTGTTTACCATCGTGCTGATCCAATCAAGATCGCCGCCAGCAGAAAATGCCCTTCCGGCGCCAGTCACCACGACAACCCTGACGTCAGGATCATCTTCAATATCCAGCCAGACTTTTGACAGAGCATTGTGTAAAACAGCATCCGTCGCATTCATTTGCTCAGGCCTGTTAATGGTCATGAGTAAAACGCCGTGGTCTTTTTCTTCGAACAACAGATGCTCATATTTGTCGTACCAGTCTTTAGACATGTTTAGTCCTCTTTATTACAATTTTCTCATCAAGCCTTCCTGCATACAGCTGGCCACCAGAACGCCCTCCCGGGTATAAATTTCACCTCGGGTGTATCCGCGCGCATGGCTGCTGGACGGACTATCAAGAGCATATAGCAACCATTCATTGACATTAATGTCATGGTGAAACCAGATACTGTGATCCAGTGACGCAACCTGCATCCGTTCATGATCATAATGACCCCTGTGCGGAAGTCGCGCCGTACCTAACAAGGCTTCATCTGACTGATAGGCCAACAAAGCCATGTTGAGCAGAGGATCATCTGGCGCAATACCATTGGCCTTTATCCATACGTGTTGCTCCGGGTCCTGTGGTATTTGCTGCAATTTTGACTTGTGAGCCTCCCGGAAGCTTAAGAACGGTCTTTGCTTCAGACCTTCCGCGATTGCATGTTCATCGGGCGCCCTATAGTTCGGGGCTCCCGGGAACTGATGGTTTAACCCCGACTCTCGCCGATGAAATGAAATATCCATATTGAAGATCGCCTCGCCATTTTGGATCACGACTACACGTCGTGTGGTAAATGACTTGCCGTCCCGTATCCGATCCACTTCAAACACAACGGGGGTGCGCCAGTCTCCTGGACGCAAAAAATACGCGTGTAATGAATGCGGCAGATGTTCGTTTTCTACCGTCCGTGCCGCGGCGATTAAAGACTGGGCAATAATCTGCCCACCGAACAGGCGTTTTCTGCGGGTGGCAGGATGATACCCTCGAAAGAGATTGTGCTCGATAGATTCCAGATCGAGCAGATCCAGTAGTTCTTCAAATGGGGTCACGATGCTCCTGGTTAGACATTGCTCTGGCTGGACGCCATAATCAAAGTGACATACATCGTGCCACTATCTGCTCACCCATGGAAGTAGACCACATCTCAACGACAACAGACGGACGCAAGCTGCGAAGCGAAGACAGCAAGCGGAGAATTGTCTCTGCCATGCTGGAACTGGTGCGAGAAGGCCGAATGGCGCCGACCGCAGAAGAAGTCGCAAACCGTGCAGAAGTTGGACTTCGAACCGTGTTTCGTCGCTTCAAAGACATGGAAAGCCTGTACGCGGAAATGTCGGTAGCCATCAATGAGAAGGTGAACTCGATCATTGATGGATCCACTGATGCTCATAATTGGCAGGAAAACCTGAAGCAGATGGTTAATCGGCGCTTACGTGTCTATGAAGTCATCATGCCCTACCGGGTGGCAGCAGAAGCACTGAAATTTCAATCGACGGTGTTGCTGAGTCGTCACATGGATATTGTCAGAGAAGAAAGGCGACGACTGGTCGACTTGCTGCCAAAAGGGCTGCTAAACGATCGCCCTTTAATAGAAGGACTGGAGGCTGCCCTGTCGTTCGACATGTGGAGCCAGCTCAGAAACGATCAAAGATTGAGCGCCCAGGAAGCCGGCGCCGTGGTGCTGCGAATTGTCGAGAGCCTGATTGCCTCACCTGACTGAACCCGTGAAAAGCTCATCGATTTAAGCTAGACTGCGCCCCTTTCCTCTCGGGACAGGTGAGAGAGTGGTTATCTAGTGGTCTGCAACACCATGTACACGGGTTCGAATCCCGTCCTGTCCTCCAAGATATGCTATATATAAAGGCTCACAGAGATATTCTGATTTCTATTCACGTTTCTATATACGCGGCTGATTGAAAGACCTTCGATTTCGTCAGCTTCATCTCTCCGACTCTTGCGTTATTTGTTGTTCTGGACATCTCATCAATCGAACCGAATACTCTTGCCAACGCACCTTGAATAGAACCATCCATTCCTTTTTCTCGGGTAGTTTCATCTATCAACAAACCATGGCGATTGATACACGCGCGTACAATCAGGATTACGAAGTCAATTACAAACGCGGCAGAGACGACACAGGCCACTACTTAAAGCTGCGATTGGGTGAAAGTATGTGGTTCGTATTGAGAGAAACGCAATTAGCGGGCTTTCAGAAAATTATTAAGTGACTTTTGGTTGAACCAGCAATAGCAGCACTAACGGAGCACGACCCCGAGTTTCCACTGGTCGCCGTCGCGTTGAGCGCTAAAACGCAGAGTCGGCGTACCTTGCGAGCCGCTGGAAGCGAGTATACTGGTGGTCCAGATTGGCAACAGAAAAGGTGAATCACTTTCAAACGTCACAGTAACCTCCGCGCTGTCGCCGGTGACCACTGATTCGATCAGCAGCCAACTTTTGGGTTGTAGTATCGTCATCAGGCCAAGATGCTGCCCAAGTGAGCGTCTGGATTCATTGGTATCGAGCCACATATCTTCAACTTTTGCGGCGACGACCACGAGATTCCCACCCCCCGGAGAACCAGCCGAGGGGCCAAGCTCTGCCACCACAACATCCATAAACCGGGTGACCAGAGTTTCAGGCGTATCTGTGTCGTCAACCACAAGCGCTTCTGGCTGGGGCGCAGGTGCCTCGACTTCTGGGCCCTTAAAATCAACAATGAACCATTCACCCTTTTGAGAAACCAGATCGAAACGAGCTTCAATGGAGTCATATTCACGTTCGCGCACCACCCCACTTGAGGCAGAGGGCGCAAAGGTAACGCTGGCTCGCGCGAAATCACCCGCGGTGCGCATGTCAGTAATATCCCAACTTTTAGGCTGGTTCATTTTAAAAAACATCACGGAGCTAAGGTCCGCTACCTGTCCGGTTCGTTGCACACTCTCTCGGCTGGAGCGTATCCAATAATTCTCGGCATTGGCATAGGTCGCATTTAAGCCGAGATCCGCGGTCTGTGGATCATCCAGCAAAGATTTTAGATCGACGAAAAAGGCATTTAAAACGCTGCTGGGGTCGGCGCCTGGAGGAAGGTCGCGGTCGGCCAGCGCCGGTGTGATGAAAACCAGGGTAAATAGGAAAGTCGAGAGCGCCGTGGCTTTTGTCATCGTGCAAATTCCGCTTATTGCTGATTTATTATAATGGTGTAGGACGAAAACTCAGTGTCGAGGCCGGGGTTATTATCTCGAACACCCATTGTGATTGCATTCGTCTCTGACGGTATCAGCACAGAAACATCCGTCCTACCTGTAAGACCCGTGAAGCGTTCGATCCGACGGCCAGTTGTCGCATCGCGCAAGTCCAGTTGGAAGCGGAATTCAGCATCGGTGAACCGAACGCTGACGCTTATGTTGCGATCTGGGCCTGGGTCTGGATTTGAGGTTGAGAACGCAAGTGCGTAAATGTCCTCGTGGTCTTCCAGACCCAAATGTCCGACGATGGGTACTGAGATATTGGCCGATAATGCCAATGAATCGTCGTCTGGAGCATCCTGGCGCTCTGCCAGGTCGCCAGCCTCGTCAACCGCCAACAGGAACAGTGCATCCTTGTTCACCGTGTCGTAGCGATTGCCAATCGAGAAAAAGAAACCATCGCCAATCTGGTCGACATATCCCGTATGCGCATGGTCTCCGCGTTCTCCATAAACGCGCGCCCAGTGGCCGTTTATCTCCTCGGCATCGGGCCCATATAAACGAATTTCAAATCCGCTATAAGCAATTTCGCTTTCGCTGGCCTCGCCATCATCGCCGAAAATTGCCTTGCGTGATTGAACAATTGCCCGAAGTAGGGCGCGCTGGGCGATTAAGGTATCAACCTTGAAATATCGTTCTTCTCCCCTTGGCAAATGTTCGTCGAGAGTATAGGTGCCGGCAGTAATGGGAACTGCGCTTTCAAGCGTTTTGCCGCCAGTGATTGGGCTAACGAGACGCATGTCCCATGGGTCTGCTGCCTCTTGGGCAAGCTCGATAACACGTATCAGGCTTTCCCCCAATTCAGCGCCATCGGCAGCGTCATAATAGGTGCCACCCCCTTCGCGGGCAATGTCGCTCATTTGCTGTCGTGCGACCTCATCTAAATCAAACCCAACAACATGTGTTTGCAAATCGATGCCCTGTGCCCGCAAGGCGCGGGCGACAGATTGCGGATCACCGTCGCAGGTTTCCTCGCCATCAGAAATCAGGATTATCATTCGCCGGGCCGCTTCAACCGAGCTCAAATCCTGGCCGGCAAGCTCAAGGGATCTGGCAATAGGCGTGTAGCCATAGGCCACCAGTTCGTCAGCTCTTTGGGTCACTTCAGCCGCTTGTCCGGAGTTGGTGAAAGGCAGTAAAAGTGCGGTGTTGGGGCAGGATGCTTCGGCTGTTTTTTCAAGCGATTGATCAAAGCCGTAAGCGCGAAAAGCGACCAATATGGTTTCATCATCTAGTCCCTGAGATGCTGCGCGCAGGGCGTCTTTGGCGAGAGACATTTTCGTGTGATTGCCTAGCCAGGCCGCCATGGAGCCACTGGCGTCGAATATGATCTCCACCGCAAGCGCTGCGCCAGCAGGGGCATCTTCAGGGCCAGGAAGGTCATACCTTGAAACAGCAGGAAGCGCTGTGATCATCGGAGGAGTTGAGGTTATAGGTGGCGCTACAGACTCGATTACGGTCGGTGCAGAAGGTTGTTCTTCGTCTGGTACAGAAGGCTGCCCTCCGCCTGGCGCTCCGAATCTAATTACTCCCCCGGGCAACGAGTTGCCTAACGCGCTTTTGAGGGCGTTCAGGCTTTCAGCGAGCTGGAATCCGCCGCCGCCGGAGAGCGCGATCATGCCCAACTGGGAGAATGCATCGGGAGGGCCAATGCCAATTGTGTCGACAGTGATGCCTTCTTCGAAGAAAAATTTGGCTAATTCTTCCGGGTCGCGGTCGCAGGTTTCCTGACCATCCGAAATGAGGACGATCTTTCGCGGCCCGGGCCAACCCGCAAGATCGGATCGAGCTTGCTCAAGCGCGAAAGAAAGGGGAGTGGCGTGGCCGATGGCTTTGATGTCATCGACAAACGATGCAAGGGACGAGGCCGTCCGCACACCACCAAATTCCAACCCCATTTCGCTTGCCTGACAGTCCACTGCTTTATCCCCCGTGGTGCCGCCTGCAAAAAAGCGAATGGCGACTTGGGGGTCGTCTTCGAGTTGCTTTGCGAGGTCGCGGAACAATTGCTTGGCAATATCAATCTTGCGCGCACCTTCAAGAGGTTGGATCATGCTTGCTGAGCGGTCGAACAGGATCAGTGTTCGTTGCTCATCGTCTGATTCAGCAGCTTCGGCAGAAGGCAGCAGAACCAACATCACCAATGTGAGCACCAATGTGAAAAGAGGTACCAGGCATTTTTTACCAGACTGACGAATAATTCGATCCTCCTGAGAAATAATTAGTTCGGGAAATCTTCGCTCAAAAGCAAAAGTAGTATAAAGCATATATTTCACTGGTTGAGAGTCGATTTTTCGGAACATATTGGGCAGCTAGTTTTGAGCAAGTACGTAGCCGCCTTTGGGCCTCCAGTGTGGTGGAACTATGCGTGTCATCGCCGACATCACTGACCCAGACATAATCCAGAAGATCCTGGATCATATCAAAGCGCAACCAGTACCGAATCAACCTGAGACCAATGCCTTGAGTGGAGGGGGCGGGGGTCAGTGTTTATATATCCCCCACGGGCATCGGAGCGGGGGATCGGCTCGTATAAACAATTAAAAAAAGTGTTTTCTTGTAATATCTCCTCTATGCGACTTCTAAAAACCCTAACGTTGTTATTTTTTGTCTTGGTCTCGGTCAACAGTTTCGCCCAGAGCTACAAGGTGACCGTTAAAGAGATCCACATGGATTGCGAAAGAAATTTTAGCGGTTTGCACATGTGTTTTGGCGGTGTCGATAATACTGAATTGACTCCTCTCTGTGGACCGAGCCATTGTAGCGGTCCCAATACTATGAAAGCTCCGCTCAGCCTTCCGTCCCGATTGACAAACGAAGAGTCTGCTGAGCTAAGTTTCCCTGCTTCAGGCAAGGTGGAGGCATACGTTAATTTCTTCAGAGGGCTTTATCCATCAGCACCAGAATTTGGGGAAGATGAGCTAGGTTTCATTTATAGCGGTATGGTAATTGATGAACCTTCAGCGGTAAAAGGCACTTTCCGCGTCCCTGCATTTACCATGAGTGGACTCGATTCTTTTACTAATAGGCCATTGCCCAATCCGGGTGAGTGCAAAGAAGGTGCATTGCCGGCAAAAGGGAAATTTAAAAAGCAACTGCGGGTTGCTGCCAACCAAATTGCGCAAGTTAGAGCGAATTTTTCGGGATACAATTATTCGGAGGGATACACAGTCCCTCCCGGCCTCGTCACTATCCCCGACGGTCAGATCGCTCGAATGAAAACCAACTTCAATCGAACCATTCCTCTAAAGGATAGGAAATATTTTCTGGTTGAAGTATGCAATACCGAAATACAGGGTTTTATAGATATATCACTTTCATTTCGCACCCTGGCTGCAGCCCATAGCGCTTCTTGGGATTTTTCAGGTGGCCTCCGTGTATCCGCAAGCCCGACAGATGAAACCTTGCAGGATTATGTTGGCACAATTGGCGTTAGTGCGATGATATTCAGCTCCGATGTGGATGGCGCACTGATCAATGCTGAGGTCGCTGCACCAGATACCATTTCAACAACCTTTCGCTACGAAGAAGACTCAGACCCAAATGACAATATTCTTGGATGGATGGAGATAGATTTCTCCTCCTTGAGCAATCAACAATGGCAATCATTTGAGCTGCAATGGGTGGTAGATGGACGCACCATTAACCAAGAGTTTCCGAATGTCTACGCGATAGGTCTGGGTCAGTTGCTTAAAAATTCGCCGGGGAGTAGCCCCCTAAGCATGAAACTGCCTGTTATTGAACAGGGTGGCGATCCTATGACGCTCACTGTGTCCGGTGGCGGCCATCCGCTAACGATTGAGTACGCCCTTTTTGGAGGGCCCGGCAGCTAAAGACAAAAAGCTCTACCCGTTTGCCATTTCGGAATTACGCACCAAACCCATAGTGAGAACACTAGTCCTAGATCATTAAAGATTCCGCGTTAAAGGCCAAACAAGAAAGAACCCAAAGGGCGAAGGTTAGCTCTAGGGACAGTCTGCGGTGCACGATACCCACGATGTATAGTGGTATTCGGAAGTACCTTAGAAGGGCGAATAGAGATGTTTGAGTGAATAGTGATTTTAAACAGTGTTTTCCAAGATTTCAAAAGTACCCTGATTGAGCGATTGCCATTCCAACCCTCGCGGATGGGCTTGATGCCATTCCGGTTGCGGGCATGTATTTAAATACGGTGATCGATAACTTTATGGTTACCGTTGCCGGCTTTGTGATTGCCAATTTCATCCTTGTGCTAATCGATCAGGTCAAAGGTTCAGATTAGGCTGCATTTGATCTGTATTGCCTGTAAAGGCCATTTGGTTTGAGCCGAAGATCCGAGCTTGGGTCTCTGGTTCGGCCAGTTAGTTCGTGCCGATTCCCGCTGCCCTGATGTGGCGGGTATCTAAGATTTGTTTCCAGCTCTAGCCGGGCAGACTCGCCTTAGAGTTGAATACGATCAACCCTATGTTTGAGGGCACTGATATACACGGCTGTTTGTGCAAAAACGTGGTTTGTTCTTACTATCCACTGGAGTCGTCTGCTCACAGGGCTACGCATCAGCGAAATGCTGCCACCAGGATGCCGGTCTAGGTGCCCTGCTCTCCCGACCGAGTTCTCAGCAAGAAAAAGATACCCAGGGCAATGCACCCCAACGCATAGGGCAATGAGCCTGTGCGCGATCCCCACGACGTCACCCCATCAACAGCGGATAGGTAGTCTGGCAGTGCGTACAACCAAAGCGTTAGAAATACAGCAAGGAATAGCAACAAGTAGGCTTTAGAAAAGGTCAGCAGTCCCGACATCGAGAATTCAGTTATGCGAGAGAACTTCAGCACGGTGAGCGTTAACGCTGAACCCAGTAAAGCGATGGCGGTGAAGGCCTCCCGCTGTGTCGTTAATTCAATAGCGAGCAGTTCATACCAAGTGTCCGCGGTTAGCAATACGAAGAAGACTGGCGTTAATAATCCGGCGGCCACCGCTCGCACTCCAAACTGGATTCGGGAACTGATCCGGCTAAGGCTAACACTCTCTTCATAGCGGTCAGTCGTCACTAACAGCCGAGTCGCCAAGGTCAACGCGATGGGGCCAATGAAGGCGAAACTCACCATACTGGAGACCGGGACCGATGCCAGCGATCCGTTAAAATTAGGGTAATTCCATAGCCACCAACCGTACTGAGGGCCGTAATGATCAAAAACTTCATAAAAAACATGGTGCACCAATCCCACGGCGACCGCACCTGACAGCGCGCCAAAGCGCCCTTCAAACAAACCAGCTTGTTTGACCAATACGAAAGACGAATACATCACTGCGGGGTACAGTGCCAAAATATACAGTGGGGCTCGGCCAAAAAAGAACTGCACCGTAAATTCGTTGTGTATAAAGAATAAACTGGTCTCATCGCCACCGAGTTTGTCGGGGAAATAGACCGGGATCTCCAGCGCCAGCATGAACACTACTGAAGCAAGCCAAAACGCCAAATAGACAACGTGACCTTGTTTAAAGCGGGAAACGGCGTGGACCAAGCCCCACAACGCTCCGGTGATGAGTAGTATTTCTACGACGTTCATGGTCCAGTGAGATAGTGCGAGCGGGCTTTTTACAAAGCCCCAGCTTGCGATAGCGTCTGGGTGGAAGCCTCCAAGCTGGTTCGCGAGTTGAACAAAGGTTTGTGCTGTTTCGCTCACACCTTACTCGGAGTCTTACCATAAATTTGTGACATGTCTCTGCCCGCGTGCCAATGTCCAAGCCACTCATCGTAGTACTCAGGCAGCGGCTGATTAACACTATCGTGCCAGGGAAACTGTGATGCAAGCACCCCCAGTGCTGAACGAAGCTGTGCCCAAACGGGTATCTGCCCCAGAGGATTATCACTATAAGCCTCAACAGGCACATCCTGCACAATGCTCTCAAACTCGAGCTTAATCATGTCGAATAGGCCGCGGGTATGCTTTTGGAAGGCCCCTGTATTTCGTATGCGAAACCAATGACTACCCACCACGTGGTTATACACATCGTAGGCCGAACTTCGATGCTCAATTTCTTCGCAGAAATGCCAGATAAACAGAGAAGCCACATTGGCATCTCCTTCACCGAAGAGCGCGGCACGATGATCTAAAATCATACGAAAAAATGGTGTGAAAATAGCTTCCAGACCGCCCGCATACGCCAAGTGGTACTCAAGTGGGTACGACTGGTAAACCTCGTCGTAACTAGCCAGCGTCTTGTCCAGCACCCCTTGTAGTGCTGGGTATTGCGCAATTAAACCGCGTGCATGCTGGGTGTGCTTTTGTGCGTGGATTGCTTCCTGCCTGCGAAAAGCCACAGCTTCTTCCATCACCGCGGGATCGGCTATTCGCGTCTCAGCATCGCGCATGACACGACACATATACCTTTCAAATCCCACCACAAAAAACGTGATTTGGTTCATGAGCACAGAAAAAGCAGGGTTCGCCGGATTCCAGATGAAATCGGTCTCATCGACGTCAAAGTCAATTTTCCGCACAGTTAAGTCCGTCATCGTTTCCTCCTTGTGGACCTGTACATTACATTGCAAATTAATCAAAGCGGGATTCAAACCGCGTAACGAGTCGTCCCGAACTTAGTACGCCTCTAAAAAGCCTGCCGCGCCCTCACCTGTCGCCACACACATGGTGACGACCACTCACCGTTCACCACATGGTTTCAATTCCCGCAATACTTGGCCCACATACGAGCACCCGTCATACCAAATGGATGACCAGTAGCAATACTGCCACCGCAAATACAGCGCCAATACCCATTTCGTCTGGCTCACATCCCGGGGATACAAACCCCCTGAAATAACCCAAGGGGGTCACGCCATGCTGCTGAGCTTTCTGTCTACTCATCAGCGGTGACACAGAGGCACCATTTCTTAGCTGAGAAGAATTACCCGCGGTGACGCTTCCCTACTCTCGAAAAGCGGGTTTAAGTGATGTCACCCCCCTAGGCAGTGGTCTCGGCTCGACTACACTCATTGCGATCAACAACGAAGGTGTGCAGTGGTTCCGCCTTGGTTTCTCGATTAGTGAGAATAGGAATTATAAAGCGTGTTTTGCCACGAATACAAAAGTATCTTCATAGGCATGTTTAGGATAAAAGTTGGGGATAGCAGCTTTCCGGCAGAGAATGGTCAATGTCTGACTGGCCAGC